>OCQK01000020.1_pt1 | contig 39243 bp, 35 predicted proteins | sample 1481281 | NCBI WGS metagenome assembly OCQK01 (sample SAMN03418281, study PRJEB22391) | human gut metagenome | biome: human-gut; feature: organic feature; material: feces | host: Homo sapiens | place: Italy | collected 2013-04 | reverse complement strand
GTATAAATTTTCTATAGAATAAAAAAAAATTCCCCCTAGATATATCGGGTGAGCCGTATCAAATGCTACTTTAACTAATTATGCTACTGGTGGAACATCATCAACTTGGACTTATACCAACACTGAAACTATAACATTGGCAGTTGGTGATAATGTAGCAGTGAGAGTAACTAATAGCACCAATAACCGTTATAATAGTATCTATGGTACAGTATCAGCTATCAATACAAGTTCTAAGAGTGTTACAGTTAAAGCCATTGCATTATTAGACTAGTCTAATACTATTTGTACTTTATCATGTCCTATGGATAAAAAAGACGGTACTGACATTAACTATTTACACTATGATGAGAAACTTGGTAGATATTGGATAAGGTTCAAGGAATCTAGTGGAGCATCAAAGACATTTGTAATACTATTTAGGAATCCAAGTACTTCAATTATTGGATATATATCTAGACTGATGATAGAAGAAAGTGTTGAATATCCACATAAGTATAATAGCACTGGTCAAGCGTCACAATCTATGATTAAGCAGACTGCAAATGAAATAATGATGAGTGTGAACGACACTTATGTGAAAATTGGTGATGGAAATATAACGTTGAACGGTGACACAAAAGTGAACGGCTCTTTGACACTTAATGATGAAAAACAAGGTTTCTTGTTGCTTGGTGATAGTGGAACAACAGAAATATCACCAAAGTCAATTGGAACATATAATGAGTTCAAGAACAAAACAACAAATGTTATAAAAACACATTACAATTCAAGGGTTAGTGGTTTCCAATCAGTAGATGGTAATTTGTATGGTTTTTCTTGGGACGTAGCACAAAAACTAGGTACATTCAAGAAAGGAAGCTATATCAAGCTTATAGACTATACCAATGTTGCATTTGCTAATGTTGGAATGGAACAAATAGGTATAGGAACACCATCTGCAACGTTTTATATACATGAGAATGGAACATTGACAAAGACAATTACTGTTGGTAACAAAACTTCTGTTGATATAGGCAATTATACAGTTGTAGGTGACAATGTTGAAGTTATGGTGACTGGTCGGTTCACAGTACAAGCGTCCCAATCTATTTGGGGTACAAATCAAGATATTATATTCCCAAGAGATACCAACATTACCATCCAACCAATAAGACCAATGCCATCCATTACTGTAAATGTAAACTGGAAGAATGAAGTTCCAACATCATCTGGATTCATGTTAATAGGATATGATGGATTTGCAGTCAACTTTGGAAACAACAAGACAGTGTATTGCGGTGCTGACGGATTCATTGCAAGCTATGGTATCAATGAGTTCAGAATAACGTCTGATGGAATATGGAGGAACAACCACCCAAACATTAAGGTACTGAAAGGAACAGACAACTCCAATTCTCCTGCAACATATACGGTTCAAGAACCCGTTGATACAGTTCTATGCATAGGAAGATATTGCAAGATTATATTCCCACGCAATCCGTATGAAGGTCAGACATTCAGAATATTGGATAAGGCTTTGGCAGAAACATATATCAATTCAAATGGAAAGAAAGTTGTCAATCATCAAACTGGTGGAGATGGAAAAGTTCTTAATCTTGATTATCTTGGTAGCCAAGTCTTTTGGACTTATGTGTATATTGATGGTAGATGGTATGAATCAGCTGAATCATGATGGAACTATTTATTCCTAGTAATAAATCATAACAATGCCTAAAACAATAATTAAAAGGGAAAAAAGAAATTAGATGACTTTAGGAGATGCACAATAATTCAGTAAAAATTAATTCTTATCAATGAAAGAAAACTGGAAAGAACTCGGTTTTAAAGATAAAGCCCAATATACTACAGCTATGATACTTATAGCTAGTGGTATTATAATAGCCTTTTTAAGTTTAGCTTTGATTCAGACTATATCTAGTGGAGTGCTTATATATATTGCCTAGGCTTTTACTGCTGGTGGTGCTATATTCGGTGTAAGCATCTACTTCAAGAACTAGCTAATAGAAGCGCATGGTGAAACTATAAATAAGGTGAAGGAATTGATAGAAGATATAGTAGATAGAAAGATGAATAATTAATTAGAGTTAATAAAGGGCTGGTATCTTTGGAGGTATCAGCTTTTTTTGTTATTTTTGACGAAAAATTTTAAAAAGTTATAATTATGAGTAGTTCTGAAACTTTTTGCTTTTGGGTATTATTAATAATGTTTATAATGTCCCTAATTTGTTTAGCTCCATTTGTATGTAGCATATTACATCTTTTAGGGCTATGCCATTTCCAGTTCTTTAACAATGACGTGATGTGGGTATATGTAGCTTTATCTGCTATTGCTGGAACACTTTTACTGAGTGCTCTACTCAAATTTACAGTTTTAATTCTGAATAGTGATAATACAATGGATTTCGTAAAGAGAATGATACTATTTCATCATAAACTAAAGAATCCAAGCAGAGCAAAAGAACTCTATGAAATCTTTTGTGAAGAAAGATGATACTATATCATCATAAACTAAAGAATCCAAGCAGAGCAAAAGAACTCAATAAAGTTGAGGAATAACAATAGGCTGGTATCTTAAATAAGGTACTAGCCTTTTTCGTTATTATGGTTACATTATTAATTAAATAGATAGATAAGATATGCAGATGTTTTCTAATTTTTTATATAATATGACTGATGATAAAGGCAATATAGTCAAGAATGAAAAAGGTGAGCCGATTTTGCAGTATAATCAGCTGGCTTATTGTAAATATTATGCTGAAAATATACAAGAATACGATGAATTGCCTGATGGTAAAAAGATATATGAAGGCATATCTTTGGCAGAATTTGGTGCTAATTTTGGAAGTAACATAGAGGATGAATGTGAACTGTTAAGATTCATAGTTAATATGATAATTTCAGATAGGGAATTAGAAGAATTGCAAGTAAAAATTATAAAGAATGTAATAGATAACTTTTGCTTATTCAATTTTTTAGCCTTATCTACATTTGTAAATGTGATTATCAGAGCTAGATATTATTTTCTATTAGAGCCTACAGCAGAAGAACTAGCTAAGGAGATTAAAGGAAACTTCAAAGCAGTTACTTTTACAAAGAATGATGGCAAGAAAGTAACTTATGATTCTGATGAGTTTATAACTATGCTTAATAATGCCATTGGTAGCTATAAAGGTGAATCGAATAATTACGAATGTAAGAAGATAGTTAGAATAGATGAGATTGCCAATAATGAAGTACTGCAAAGTGTATTTGTGGTAAAGATGGCACAGTTCCTACAGAGATATTTTCCTAATGCTAAGAGAAGGGCTAATTGTTGTATGGTTTCAAAGCTAGAGCAAACTTTGATATTAAAGCTGCTTAGTTTCTATGGATTAGCACCAAAAGGTGTAACATTAAGCACTTCTAGATTTAGGCAGTTGGTAGCTACTTATAATAAGTCGGTACATAATGAGGAAATTCAGGTGTTTGGAGATAGTGTAGCTTTTCATGCTTCATTTGTCAGTTATAGCCAATGGCACTACGATAAGCATTGGATTGAAAAAGAGATAAAGACCCCATTTAGTGAAAAAAGTACTATACAATTTAATCACTCTAAAAAAGACTTTGCAAAATTTAGTTTTAAAGACTTCTATAAACCATCTAAGTAGTATATAATAAGGTATAATTGCCTTCATAGTGTTAGAAAAACAAGTATCTGTTTACTAACACTTATTTTTTTTGAAGTTATTAGAATTTGCCTTATCTTTGCACCCGTCAAATAAAAGCTTTGACTAGTGCATCCATTAACAGAAGCTGTAGCCCGATGGATTTGCATGAATCAATGTAGGGAGGTATAGCCAGCGTATTTAAATATGAAGACTTTTAAAGTTAATGGTAGTGATTTTGGGGTAGCTTTCTTAGAAGGAAACCGTAACATTAACCCCAACAATGTGAAGAAGATGGAGGTAAGTTTGAAGGAGTTTGGCAAGAACCTGATGCCTATGGTTTATGTAAAGGCTGATGATGATAGACTTAATGGCAGAAAGCTTAAAGATGCTATAGATAACACCGATGTAGCAGAAGAAGATAGAGCTAACTACATAGTTGTGTTAGATGGACAGCACCGATTTACTGCTGCTGTAAAGATGAAAAAAGAAGAAGGGTTTGATACTTCTAAGCTGGTTTGGGAAGAGTTGAAGCTAGATGAAAATAAAACTATTGAAGAAGCTCTGATAGAAATTAATTCTGTAGGGCAGATGTGGAAGGGTACAGACTACATTAGCGGTTTAGCTTTGAGACAGCCAGAGAATGAGATAGTACAGTTTGCTAAGGAGCTTTCTGACTTTGGAGTAAAAGCAAAGACTATTAATAAGTACCTTCTTTTTGAAGATAAATTCAGCTGGGCTAAACCTGATGAGGATGTTATAAGGAAGAAGGCTGATTTAGATAGGGCTAAGAAGATTTGGACTGTAGTTAAGCAGTTCCCTGATAAGGTTAATAAAGAGTCTATCATCATAGATTATATAATGAAGGCTGGAGGTATTAAGCACTGGGAAGATGATTTGAATGCTGTAGCTAATGTACGTCAGGAACTAGATACAAAGCTGAGAAATTTGAAGGTTAAGGCAGCTAAAGAATTGTTGCGAGAAACACTAGAAAAGCTGTAGGAATAAAGACTAGCTTAAATGGGCATAGAGAGGGTTATCACTTCGGTGGTAGCCTTTTTTGTTGCTTATAGGGGTATGGGGTTAAATTTTAAGCATGAAGCCGCTGAAACCCCACGCCACCGAACTTTACGCCAATGTTAGTTTTCAAACTTAGAAAACCAGTAGAAACTACTATTTACTAGCCTATACGTTAAAGTTAGTTATAATTTTCACGGCTTAAAATGCGGTATAAAATCGTAACTAACTGATATTCAATGATATTTTATCTATACAACATTGATGCCTTATTTACTAACAGGGCAATGCGAGAGCCCAGATACGTGGAGCGAGTGACAGACTGGCTCTACGCTTTTTTTATATATATGCTAAAAGGGAAATAGGAATTTATAACTTGCCTTGATTGGAGCCTAAAAGGCGCATCTTTTTACCACATGAAAAATAAGTTTAGTTTATTAGGGTTCATAGCAACTCTTTTGTTCTCTGTTTTTCTGGGAGCAATGATGATTTCGTGCAGCAGTTCTTCTGATGACGACGAACCTGCAGGAGAATGGCAAAACTGGTCGACGATGAACCTTTGTATCGCTTTAGACCAAAGTAATTATGAGACATTAAAAGGCGTGGGCAGTGATATACCTGTCGATTTTGGTTCTATGCGTTGTTATGTAGACAAACAGTATTACAACATTTCCAGTTATCAGAATTGGGTTTTCTATCTGCAAGACGGTTCTTTCCTGTTCAGCAACGAGACTTTGTATTTCTTCGAGAAAGACGGTATGGCATATATGCTTGCCAACGGAAACGAGTCTATCTACATAAGCAAGACGCTTAACGATCCTTTTAAGAAAAATTGCAGAAACAGAATATATCTTGGATTGTACAACACACCTGGAGGAGGCGGAGGTGGCGGCAGCACTTCTGGCTACACGTTGTACAAGACTGTGACTGCCTTAGTATTGACAGAAGTGCAGCATGACATTACAAAAACTTCGTATGAGTCCGTGGGCATCTATAAGAAATCAGGGAGTTCCAGCTATTACATCAAGCTTGGCACCAATCTTTACCAGTCTCTTTCCAGAACAAAATCATCAAAAAATGATTGGGTTGATGTCAGCGGTTACAATTACTTTACGATCAAATCTACTTCCTCTACATCAGTCATGTATTGGTATTACGTCGATCTCTAATCTTTTATGTATCTAATCAAAATACTAACCAGCCTCATAGGACATCTATAGGCACAAAAAAACAAGCGTATGAAAAAGTATCGTTATTTATTCTTGATTTTACTGACAGCAATTGTGTCAGGATTGTATCTTGTGTCTTGCGGAAGCGACAGCGATGGTGATGGAGAAGGAGGGAAACCCAAATCCCAGATATTAGGAACATGGGCCTACATTTCTTCTTCCGGTGAAGAAGACGCATACATTATGCTTTGTGCCGATGGCACAGGTTACGTTTATGATTCCAACTCCAGTGAGTATGATGGTGTGCCCTATGTCGAAAAGTTCGAGTATCTCTACGATGAAGAAGATAATTATGAGACTCTCACTTTCATCTTTAGAAATTCTAGCGCAACCTATCACATAGCCATCATCACTGACACGAAGCTCGTCCTCACCCAGAGTGGCGACAATCAAGTTTATAAGAAGACAACTTCAACCTACACGGCAGCCCAGCTGGAAAGAATCTACCGAGCACAGAATGCCTCATCTTCTTATTAACAACAAGATCAACTTAGAAAAGGACAAAGTTCCTAAGTGACAATTCTATTGAATATAATATTTAATTAATCATTAACCAGCCTCATAGGACATCTATAGGCACAAAAAACAAGCGTATGAAAAAGTATCGTTATTTATTCTTGATTTTACTGACAGCAATTGTGTCAGGATTGTATCTCGTGTCTTGCGGAAGCGACAGCGATGGTGACGGAGAAGGAGGAGATGATGGCAACCCAACATCACAAATCGTAGGTACCTGGGAACGAGTTGACGACGACGAAGATAAAGACTATATCATGTACTGCGCTGATGGAATAGGATATTATTTTGGCGAAGGAAGTTCCTATGGATTCGACGTTGAAAAATTCGAGTATATCTATAATCCAAAAAGCGGAAAAATCACATATATTTCCGATGATGGAGACACTTGGACAGATGAAGTTCAGGCTGTAAGCAATACCAAGTTAATCTTGGAATGCAGTAGCGGAAGCGATTTGTATACAGAAGTCTACAAAAAGACAACAACTTCATACACTGCTTCCCAACTCGAAAAACTATACCAGAAACTTAAATCCTCAGGGTCTTATTAGAGTCTTATAGGACTGAGCCTCCTTTTTCAGAGGAGGCTCAGTTTATTTTTCCACCAAACTTACATTTCATCCCTATTAACCATGTCCCGTATACTAACAATTCTAAAAAAACACTTTACCTCTGACCCATTCTACTTCTGGAGCTTCACGGCCCTGGCAGCAATGAACCCCATCGTTTCACTATTCTATCAACTCGATTGGCTCGACCTTGCCATCACATTCGCCCTCATTTACATCAGTGGCTGTTTGCTTACCACCCTGTTCTGCGCCATGGGGCACATAGGCACAATCTTGAAATATCTGAGCCTCACCATTGTCTCTCTCTACGATCTGCTTACTCTTTTTTGCCTCGCAGTATTCAAGTCGTTTATGAATGCTACCATCATAGAGACTCTTCTTGAAACCACCCCCAACGAAATCAAGGAATTTATCAGCGTCTTCATACCCTGGTGGCTTGTTGTCGGCTTCATTTGCTTGCTCGCCTCCCTGTTTTACGCCCATTACATTTGCCACACCAAGAAACACATAAAGATGGGAAACAAACAGAGTTACCAACACCTCCATCTCTTCGTTTACATTGTTACCGTCTTGCTCATCGCTCATCAGATAGTGATAAAGGAAATTCTGTCAATGAGTTCCTGGACCATCCCCTTCGAAGACATTGCCATCAATCTGAAAGACCATGAACCACGGAATATACAGTTGTGTGAGAGCAGTCAGCAACATCCCCAAAAAATAGTTCTTATCATAGGAGAGTCACATTCAAAGGGACATAGTTCTATATACGGATACGAGAAAGACACCAATCCTCGCATCCAGCATCTTATAGATGACAGCCTGGTCTATGCCTTCCATAATATAGTGTCGCCAGCAACGGTCACGACCCAGTCGTTTAAGTACATTCTTAATACAAGACATCATAGCGACATTCAGAAAGAATGGTACAAATTTCCATCTATTATCACCATTCTCAAGGCGGCAGGGTATCGCACCCTCTGGTACTCCAACCAAGACGAAGTGGGATTGTACGACAACATGGCATCTTGCTTTGCACATATATGCGACTATTATCACTTCAACACAAAAAAGACACGACTCGATGGCGACCTCATCAGCCTCCACAAACCTTCCAAAGGCAAGGAGTTCATCATATATCACCTCATGGGACAACATGTAGACTTTGCCAAACGTTATCCAGAATCCTACAAAAAATTCAAGGCTACAGATTACGCCAAGAAGAAATGTCAAAAAAGAGAAGTCGCAGCCCACTACGACAATGCTTGCCTATACAATGACTTTGTTGTGTCTCAACTCATGGAAAAATACAAAAACGAGGATGCTATCGTCATCTATTACCCCGACCATGGTATAGACGTATTCCAGTCAAGCCCTAATTATTTCGGTCATGCACACGGTTTCAAGAAAGAATCCAGAAAAACAGGCTTACAGATACCCTGCTTTATCTACCTATCCCCTCTTTTTAAGGATCGTCACAAAGCCCTTACGGCACAGACACAACGTTCCCTAGACCGCAAATACTGCACAGCCGACATGACTTTCACATTAATGTATGTGGCAGGATACGACTTTGCCCAGCACCCTACCGACACACTCTACTCACTCATCAAATAAAACATATTTTTGGGGGATTAGGGCGATTTTCAATGTTTTCATCTATCTTCCTCCCCTATCTCATGGGGGCAGTATCAGTTTTGAAAACGGACATTAAAATATCATTTACCGCAAAAGCACAAAGTAAACTGCCTAAAATAAGTAATGCCCCTCTAGTATGCTGCCTTTCGGCGCGCCAGAGGGGCTTATTATCTTTTATTTGTTATTTTGTGCGGAGATAAATCAAATCAAAGTACATCAGTCGTGTCTTCATCGGCTCTATCAGAGTTGTTGGCTCTTGGCCGTTGTTATGCAAGAAGGTCCATTCCTCCTCATCTGACGAAAACAGAAATTTGAAACCATTTCGTTGATAATATTCAAATACTTTCTGATGGTTGACAGCATCAACAATGACATACCGGCATCCAGTCTTATTCAGTGGGTCTATAAACCATGATTTGATGAAATCCAACAATTCGTCTCCTACATGATGTCCACAGAACAAATCACTTACAGCCAACTGTCCTACCAATACAGCAGGATACTGTGGTCTTCGCTTGGCATTCGGAATCTTTCTATTAAGCTTATTCCGAAGGTTTGAAGGAAGTGAATCAACTTTCACGCTCGAATTAGCGACAGTAAATGCACAGATTATTTCAGATGTTTCTGGTTTAACAAAGCAATATGATTTTCCTAACAACTGATAGGCATAGTCAGCATAGTCATGGGCGAAGAACTCTGTTATGTCCTCATCCTTGCAAGTGAAACCTTTGCATTGCTGCAAGACTTCCTCTGTCAGTTCCATAAAATCACATTGCTCTAACATTTTAAATGTACAGTTTTGAACGTTTTAATATAGCACGTGCCTTGGCTACTTGCTTGGAGAAGTCAATGGAGCCTCGCTTTTCCAATGCCTCATCAGCCGCTTCAACGAAACGAGCTGCTGCCTCACCATGAAGGACAGGTATTGTTTTAATTTCTATTGCCATAATCTTCTTATTTTTAATGTTATGTACTTATTTAATCTGCAAAAATATGCTTTTATTTCCACATTACCAAGCTTTTTGTTAACTTTCAGTTGAATTTTACCAAAAATTCCAATTTCACACCTATCCATCATTTCATCCTCTCCAATTCTTCATCCCGTCTCATCTTATCATTCAACTTTTCCTACAACTGGTTCTGCTCCATCTTGCCACCAAGGTCGTTGATAAGTTAGCACATAAAAACAGGTACTCTATACCATTATTAAAAATCTCTTTTAATTTGCTTGGTTGTCTCGAGGAAAAACGTAATTTTGCTGCTGTAAATTGATGAATGTTTTTAAAAAGGAGTAAGTATGAATACATTAGCAATAAACGAACCTCAATTGCTGGTACTTGCAGAAGAAGAAGACAAGGAGAAAGGCAGAGTTACCCATTGGAATTCTGTAGATGAAATGTTTGATGCTATCTTAGGAGAATAATGTATAAACTTGACACTACTAAGAATTTGACAAAGCTTTAAAGCTTTGCAAAAAGCGCGGCTATCCCATTAACCGCTCCTCATGCTGACTACAGGCACACATTCCGACGTTTTTGGCAAAACAAGAAGATAATATAAAACATAAATCCCCAACCTGTTGAAGTTTGCAGATTGGGGATTTACATTTTCAGAAATCATGAAGGAATCCTTTCCTCTCCTATCACATTTTATGAGGGAGCACCTACTTTTTTAAACTGATTTTAAAGAAAGCCTCCCCTATCTCATAGAGGCTGTATCAGTCATGAAAACGGACATTTTTTTTGGGGGGATAGCACTATCACTCTATAACCCAATCTATCCAATTTTCAGGTGTCACGATGCACTTATCTTTCACCTGATAAGCAGAAAGGAAAGAGGCAGGGAACTTTGTATTGGCACGCTTAGGATTCCACTTCATCTCAAACAAAGAAAACTGACCATCACACTCCTCCAGATAATCAATCTCCTGATGCTGGCTGGTACGCCAAAAATAGCTGTTTACATATCGTCCAGCATTTTGATTAACCTTCATTCGCTCACTAATGAAGAAGTTTTCCCACAAAGCCCCCACATCCTGCCTGAGAGCAAGAGGTGCAAAATTCTGCAAGATGGCATTACGTATTCCATTATCATAAAAGTAGAATTTCTTAGCACGTTTCAACTCCGTACGTAAGTTACGACTAAAGCCATTCAACTTGAATATGATATAACACTTTTCGAGCAAATCAATGTACTTCTCTACCGTTTTATTATCTGTTCCTACGGTCTGCGCCAACTCATTATATGAAACTTCACTTGTAACCTGCAGAGCCAAGGCAGTAAGCAGTTTGGACAACAGGACCGGGCGCCGAACACTTTCCAAATTCAACAAGTCCTTATACAGATAACTGTTAGACAAATTATACAGCAACTCCTTTGCATCCGTCTCATGATTCATGATATCTGGATAAGAGCCATAAATAAGCCGATTCTCTAATGTTTGTTTTACGTTAAGCAGTCCATAAGCCTTCATCAGTTCCCCTGTAGAAAAAGGGAAAAGATGGTACTCAAACTTGCGTCCTGTCAAAGGTTCGTTGAGCTTATTCTGCAATTCAAAAGAGGAGGAACCAGTCACCAAGAGTTGTACTTTTGGGAAATTATCCGTAATTCGTTTCAAAACCATACCGATGTTCTCTACCCGTTGAGCCTCATCTATCACAACAATAAGGTTGGTGCCAATAAGAAGGCGCAACTCTGATGAATTTGCCTTTGCCAACAACTCCCTTACTTCCGGTTCATCGCAATTCAACATAAGAGTAGGTTCATCACGATTTTCGAGCACCATTTCAAACAGCGTACTCTTACCTACTTGTCTGGCACCAATCACGATGATAGCCTTCCCTGAAAACATCCGAGTTTCAATTGTATCTTGTATTTGACGACGTATCATAAATTTTCTTCTTAGTTATGAATACTATTCTTTTGGGCACAAAGATAAGAAAAAATGACGTAAATCCCAAAAAACATACTAAGTTTTAGGATTATAATCCCAAAATTCATACTATTTTTTGGGATTAGGGCAATTTTCAACGTTTTCATCTATCTTCATCCCCTATCTCATAGAGGCTGTATCAGTCATGAAAAACGACATTAAAATGCATCTTTCCTCCTACCCTGCATCACAGGGCTGATTCATGTTCTAAATAACGAAGGTGAAACAGCGGAAAATCGAACTGTAATCGTAATCAGTATCCCTTGCATTCCTCCCAGCCCATTATACACATACTTTAGACTCTACTCATCACCTATATATAATAAGGTGTAACCTATTTTTTATAGTTAGGGCGGAGTTATCGCAACTTATTCCATTCTTCACCCCCTTGCACCAGAGGAAGGACACCTTTACGCAACGGGCTACATGGAAGGAAAAAACAGCTGAGGAGGTGCGGACGACAGTACTTTTTATGCACACAAAAGCATAAAAAAACTTTCATCATGCTCTTTTCTGCTGCAAATTCTGTATTTTTGCAGCCAGAACAAGTTTATTACAGACATGCAGACAAGCAAATATCTATTGGCCAACGAACGTGACAAAGAATGGGGACTCACCGTGAGCACCATAGGGTACGAGATAATCGAGCCGGGAGAATCCTATCCCACAAAAGGACATGCCGACGGCTATTACTTCGACCTGAAGAAGGGACGCGAGCTCGACGAATACCAGTTGCTCTACCAACCCGAGGGAGAAGGCGTGTTCCAGTCGGCACATATCGCAGAGACACCTATCAAGGCCGGTGACATATTCCTGCTCTTTCCTGGCGAATGGCACACTTACCACCCCTGTCCTGAGAAGGGATGGCACAGCTATTGGATAGGCTTCAAAGGCAAGAACATCGACGACAGAGTGAAGGCAGGATTCCTTTCACCCGAGAAACCTATTTACCACGTTGGGTTCAGCAACGACATACTAAGCCTCTACAAGGAGGCTTACCGCATAGCACAAGAGGAGGCCGCCTACTCGCAGCAAACATTGGCAGGAATCGTCAACCACCTCATCGGCATGATGTACTCTCTGGAACGCAACATCATCCTGAACAAGAACACAGCCCATGTGGATATGATCAACAAGGCCCGACTGCGCATACGCGAATCCTTGGAGAGCGACCTCACCATACAGAAGATAGCCGAAGACCTGGGGGTAAGCTACTCATCGTTCCGCAAACTCTTCAAGGAGTTTACAGGCATCGCTCCTGCCATGTATCAGCAAGATCTCCGACTGCAAAGAGCTAAGGAACTGCTCTCCACCACCGACGAGAGTATCAAGGAGATAGCCTACAGACTCAACTTCGAGTCACCCGACTATTTCTCATCGAAGTTTAAGAACCAGACCGGTCTCAAGCCCTCTGAGTTTCGCAACAAAATGAGATAACAGCACCTGCGAACCCCGGAAGAGCTTTCTTCGCAAGAGCTGAAGAAAGGAGAAAACAAAGAGCTGAAGAAAGGAGAAAGCAAAGAAAAAAGGCAACCTGTCACTACGACAAGTTGCCTTTTTTATTTCATCGACTCAAAAGAGTCAGCTTACACTGCATAGAGGAAAGTGCGGATCAACCAGTAGCTTACGATACCAGCCAAATAGCCTACGAAGGCAATCCAGGAAATGTGCTTCATGTACCAGCCGAAGGTGATCTTCTCCAAGCCCATGACAACCACACCAGCAGCACTACCGATGATCAGCATAGAACCACCGACACCAGCACAGTAAGCCAACAACTGCCAGAAGATTCCGTCAACAGCCATATCGCCTACAGCAGCCACAGGATACATACCCATACAGCCTGCTACCAAAGGCACATTGTCCACAATACTTGAAAGCACACCTATGATACCTGTTACGAGGTAGTGATTGCCGTCGAAGGCAACATTCAGTCCCTGACCTAAAGCTGTCAGTACGCCGATTTCTGCCAGACAAGACACAGCCATCAAGATACCGAGGAAGAAGAGAATGGTGCTCATATCCACACGAGAGAGCAACTTGGTTACTCGCTTCTGTGTACCCTCAGCATCCTGTCCGCGATGCAAACTGCGATAGAACACCTCGGTAGCAGTCCACAGCACACCCAATACCAAGAGGATGCCTACGAATGGAGGCAGGTGGGTAATGCTCTTGAAGATAGGAACGAAGATCAAACCGCCAACACCCAACCAGAACACAGCCTTGCGCTGACCTTCTGTGAAGTCACTTACAGAAGCATTCTGCTGGGCAGAAACCTCAGGCATCACGAGTTCGCCCTTCAACATGGTCTGAAGGATGAGGGCAGGAATCACCATGGAAACCACAGATGGGATGAAGATCTCGGCGATCACACCAGCTGCGGTTATCAGTCCCTTGTTCCAAAGCATGATGGTGGTAACGTCGCCGATGGGCGAGAAAGCGCCACCCGAGTTGGCTGCAATGATGACAAGCGAGGCATATACCATACGGTCCTTGTGGTCGGTAACGAGCTTGCGCAGAATCATAATCATCACGATACTGGTAGTCAGGTTGTCGAGGATGGCTGAAAGGAAGAAGGTAAGGAAGGCTATGCGCCACAGCAGAGCACGCTTCGACTTTGTCTTCATCACCTTGCGAACCCAGTTGAATCCGCCATTCTGGTCTACTATCTCTACGATTGTCATGGCTCCCATCAGGAAGAAGAGGGTCGTTGCAGTATCGCCCAGGTGTTCCTGAATAATACCCGTTACCTTTTCTACCATTCCTGCAGCACCACATGTATAGTCAGGGTGCATCATCTGAAGATACTGCATAGGGTCAACCATGTAGAGTGTCCAGCACCCCACGAGCATGAGCAAGGCTATCGCAGCCTTGTTTACCTTCGTCAGGCTTTCTGTGGCTATGAGAGCATAGCCAAGCACAAAGACGACGATAATCGAAATTGTTAATGTTGTCATTTTTAATTGTTTGTGTTAGATATTTTTTTATATTTGTTTGTATTGGATCGTATTTTTGCCAAACGGGTGCAAAGTTACGAAAAGAAACGCAATATCTGTCCTTTTCCTTATTATATTTATATGAAATCGTTTACTTACTTTTATTTTCGTCCGAAACAGCAGGTGTTTTCTTCTATCTGTTACTGTTTCACGTAGCCTTCCTGACGACAGAAAAATCACCGGGTCAAAAAATAAGGATGAAAAATCAAATAATCGTGGTCGGCAGCTTCTTTTAGTACTATCTTTGCAACCGTAAACAACATAGGAAATCTAACGACCTAATCGAATGAACAACAAAAAATACTATTTTGCGGTAGACCTCGGTGCTACCAGCGGACGAACCATCATCGGTTCTTTGTCGGAAGGTAAGTTCTGTCTCGAAGAACTGACTCGCTTCGACAACAACCTGATACAGACAGGCGGACACTTCTACTGGGACATCTATGCCCTGTATCAGGAAATCATCAAAGGTCTGAAACTGGTGGCACAACGCGGCATCAACATACAGAGCATCGGTATCGACACCTGGGGATGCGACTTCGTATACGTGGCCAAGGACGGAGCCATACTGCGCAATCCGCTGGCTTACCGCGACCCACACACCGTGGGCATGATGGAAAAATACTTCGACGAGAAGATAAGCAAGGAAAAGGTATACGAGAAGACGGGCATACAGTTTATGAACTTCAACTCGCTTTTCCAGCTTTATGCCATGCGCAAGGCTGGCAACGTGGCGCTCGAGAATGCCGACAAGATACTCTTCATCCCCGACGCGCTGAGCTATATGCTTACAGGCAATGCCATCTGTGAATACACCGTGGCTTCCACCTCGCAGATCCTCAACCCTATGACAGGCGACCTCGACAACGATCTCGTAGAAAGCCTTGGACTGAAGAGAGAGCAATTTGGAAAGATGACCCATCCTGCAACCATCATAGGCACCCTGACCGAAGAGGTTCAGCAGATGACCGGTCTGAAGGCTGTGCCCGTTATTGCCGTGGCAGGACATGACACAGCCAGTGCAGTAGCAGCCGTGCCTGCCAAGAACGAGGAGTTTGCCTACCTGAGCTCTGGCACATGGAGCCTGATGGGCATTGAGACCAAGAACGCCATCATCAACGAGAAGAGCTACGAACTCAACTTCACCAACGAGGGAGGAATAGAGGGTACGACCCGATTCCTCAAGAATATCTGCGGCATGTGGATTTACGAGCGTTGCCGCAAAGAATGGAAAGACGAGGCTGCAGCCCATCAGAAAGACATGACAGCCTTGGGACATGGCGAACTGATAGCAGAAGCGATGAAGCAACCAGCCTTCCAGAGCATCATCAACCCCGATGATGACTGCTTCGCCAATCCTTCGAGCATGACAGAGGCCATCCAGCAATATTGCGAAAAGACCGGACAGCATGTGCCACAATCGAATGGCGAGTTCTGCCGTTGTATCTTCGAGAGTCTGGCTCTCCGTTATCGTCAGGTATTTGGCTGGCTGAAGGAGTTTGCCGACATCGACCTCAATGTTCTTCATATAATAGGTGGAGGCTCGCTCAACAAACATCTCAACCAGTTCACCGCCAACAGTTGTGGTGTCAGCATATTGGCAGGTCCTCAGGAAGGAACAGCCATAGGCAACATCATGTTGCAGGCAAAGGCATCGGGCGATGTGAAGGATATATGGGAAATGCGACAGATCATCGCCAACTCTATCGAGTTGCAGCAATTTGAGCCTCAGGACAAGGAGGCATGGGATGCGGCATACGAGAAGTTTTTAAAGGTAAAAGGGTAAAAAAGTAAAAAGGTAAAAACTTCTGAACTTGCTAAAATTCAAAAAATAATAACAACAATAATAAAAAACTTAAAAACAATGAAAGCAGATTTGATTTTAAAGAATTACGAGATTGCCAAGGAGCGCTATGCGGCTCTTGGTGTGGATACAGACAAGGCTATTGCCACATTAGAGAAAACTCCTATCTCCCTGCACTGCTGGCAGGCTGACGATGTGGTAGGTTTTGAACGTGGCGAAGCTGCATCGGGTGGCATACAGAGTACAGGCAACTATCCCGGCAAGGCTCGCAATATCGACGAGCTGCGTCAGGACATCGAGAAAGTGAACTCTCTTCTGGCTGGTACCTTCCGTCTTAACCTGCATGAGATTTACGGTGAGTTCGGTGGCAAGCAGATTGACCGCAATGAGGTAACCGTCGACCAGTTCACAGGCTGGATGCAGTGGGCTAAGGAGCAGAACATGAAGCTCGACTTCAACTCTACTTCTTTCTCTCACCCTAAGAGTGGAAGTCTCTCTTTGTCAAATCCCGATCCTGCTATCCGCGAGTTCTGGATAGAGCACACCAAGCGTTGCCGCCGCATTGCCGATGCTATGGGTAAGTTCCAGAACGATCCATGTATCATGAACATCTGGGTACACGATGGCAGCAAGGACATCACCGTAGAGAAAGGCCGCTATCGTGAGATTCTGAAGAACTCGCTCGATGAAATCCTGGCAGAGGAGTTGCCAAATATGAAGTCATGCCTCGAAGCTAAACTCTTCGGTATCGGACTGGAGGCTTACACCGTAGGTTCTCACGACTTCTACGCAGGCTATTGCGCCAAGAACAATGTGATGTACACCCTCGACACAGGTCACTATGAGCCTACAGAGAATGTTTCGGATGCTGTTTCCGCACTCCTTCTCTTCGTGCCCGAACTGATGCTCCACGTATCTCGTCCTATGCACTGGGATTCTGACCACGTGACTCTCTTCGACGACAACACCCGCAACCTCTTCTCTGAGTTGGTTCGTGCCAATGCACTCGACCGTGCACACATCGGTCTCGACTATTTCGATGGTTCCATCAATCGCATCGGAGCTTATATCATCGGCGTACGTGCTGCCCAGAAGTCTTTGCTGCAGGCATTCCTTGAGCCTCTCGATACTCTCCGCAAGTATGAGGACGAGGGCAAGCTCTTCCAGCGCTTGGCTCTTTTGGAGGAAGAGAAGACATTGCCTTTCGGTGCTGTATACGACTACTTCAACCTGAAGAACAATATCCCTGTAGGCGAGGAATACATTGCCGACATCGAGAAATACGAGGCAGAAGTTCTCGCTAAGAGAAACTAAGATATTGAACATTTGTATGTTCAGGAGTTAAAGAAGTTAAAGGAGTTAAGACAACAGTCTTTGCACGTAGTTTTTAAGCAACAAGACATACGTCTTAACTCCTTTAACTCCCTTAACTCCTTTAACTTCTTTATATACTAAAGTTCAGTAACCTAAAAACCAAACTATTAACAATATGGAAATATTAATAGGACTTTTAATCATAGCAGTGGGCGCCTTCTGCCAGTCGAGTTGCTATGTTCCAATCAATAAGATAAAGGACTGGAGCTGGGAATCCTACTGGATTGTACAGGGCGTCTTTGCGTGGCTTATCCTTCCTTTCATAGGCGCCATGCTTGCCGTTCCAAGCGGCCATTCGTTCTTCGAACTCTTCGACGGCTATGGCTTCGAGGTGATGATGACCATGCTCTTCGGTATGCTCTGGGGAGTGGGAGGTCTTACCTTCGGACTCTCCATGCGCTACTTGGGAGTGGCATTAGGACAGAGCATTGCCTTAGGTACATGTGCTGGCTTGGGCACCATCATGGGTCCTGTGTTGCTCAACATCTTCTTCCCCGAGATGGATGCCTTGTCTTCGCTCACCTTCAGCGTGATACTCGGTGTGGTGGTCACCTTGTTGGGTATCGCCATCATCGGTGTGGCAGGAAGCATGAAGGCCTCATCGCTCTCAGAAGAAGAAAAGAAGGCTGCAGTCAAGGATTTCAACTTCCCCAAGGGTTTGACTATCGCACTGCTGGCAGGTTTCATGAGCGGATGCTTCAACGTAGGTCTGGCCTTTGGCAGCGACATACACTTCGGAACATTCACTCCCGATATGTACAAGACGCTTCCCGCTACCTTTCTGGTAACAGTGGGTGGATTCATCACCAATGCCATCTATTGCTTCTATCAGAACTCCAAGAACCACACTTGGGGTGATTATCTGAAGCGCGAGGTATGGAACAACAACATCTTGTTCTGTGCTTTGGCAGGTGCCTTGTGGTACAGTCAGTTCTTCGGACTGTCATTGGGTAAGGGCTTCCTCACCGAGTCGCCTACCCTCATGACGCTCTCCTTCTGCATCCTCATGGCGCTCAATGTTGTATTCTCCAACGTATGGGGCATCATCCTGAAGGAATGGAAGGGCTGTTCACCCAAAACCATTGCCGTGCTCATCCTCGGCATCGTGGTGCTCATCATCTCGAGCTTTCTGCCACAATGGGTATAAGAAGAATACTACCGACATTTCACTTTTATTGATGATTTAGATTAGATAGGGGGCACTCCTTGTGAGTGCTCCTTTTTTTGTAACATCTTTGTCTTATTTTCGTCAATACCTTTCAATCTCATCGCAACCACCCTGTAACAATACCATCGTATCTTTGCATCCGAAAAGAAGAGGGTTATCATAACCCAAATCCCGACAAAGAGAGAGGGAACTGAAACAAGCAGTCCTCTCAGACAAAAGAAGATGTAACAAGAAAAAAGAAAAAGGTATGAAACTAAAAAGGGGAATCATTGCTTTGGGATTGCTTTCGGCTGTAAGCTTGCAGTCGTGGGCGCAACAACTCAAGGGAATCGTTATCGACAAAAACTCGAAAGAGACACTCATCGGAGCCGTTATCAGCATAGAAGGAACCGATGTGAAAGCAGTAACCGACGTGAACGGAAACTTTTCGTTCGAAGGATTGAAAGATGGTACTTATACATTATATATTAAATATGTAGGGTATAAAACTCTAAAAATTGACGGGGTTCAGATGAAGGATGCAAACCTGACGATTGCTTTGCAGCCTGATGAACAGCAACTGAAAGGCGTTACCGTTACCGCAGTGGAAAGGCGTAATACGGATGCGGCAATGATACAGGTAGCCAAAAGCAGTCCCGTCATCGTGAGCAATGTTTCAGCACAAGAAATAAGTCGTACGCAAGACACCAATGCGGGTGAGGTGATACGCCGTGTGCCAGGTGTGAGCCTCATCGACGACAAGTTCGTCATGGTACGTGGACTGTCTCAGCGTTACAACAATGTTTGGGTCAACGGAGGAGCGGTGCCCAGTTCGGAGGCCGACTCAAGGGCATTCTCCTTCGACATCATCCCAAGTTCACAAATTGACAATCTTACTATCGTGAAAAGCCCAACCGCAGAATATCCTGCCGACTATTCGGGCGGTTTTATCATCGTCAACACCAAAGAGATTCCGGCAGAAAACAGTTTTTCTTTATCTGTAGGTGGAAACTGGAACACAGCTTCAGCCTTCCAGGACTTTGCTTACTCGAAAGGTTCGGCAACCGACTTCCTGGCTTTCGACAACGGGATGCGGAACATTCATGGAGGTATCAATGCCTCCTTGGCTCCTCAGCTCGATGCCAACGGCAGCCCGATAGACAACTATGCCACATCCCTCTTGGGCAACCACCTGAACAACGACTGGATGGTAAAGAGCAAGAAGCCCCTGGGCGACCTGAAGTTGGCAGCCAGCCTGAACCACCGATGGATGTTGGGAGGCAGAACACTCGGCATGCTTGCCGCACTGAACTACACCAATGAATATCGCACCTACGAGAAGATGGAGAACAACCTCTTTGGTATCTACGATGCAGCTAACGACAAGCCCAACTACCTGCGTCATTCTGTCGACGACCAATATAATAATAATGTCAGACTCGGAGCCATGCTCAACTTCACCCTCCTCTCCAAGAACGGCAACCACAAGTACCAGCTCAAGAACATCTTCAACCAGTTGGCTACAAGCCGATATACCTGGCGTGACGGTGTGAGCGCACAGTCGAACCTGGAGCAAAGTGCTGAGTATTACTACCGCAGTCGAACTACATATAACGGTCAGCTTACCGGCAAGCACACCTTCACCAGCGATGCCCTTGACTGGAGTATCGGGTATGCGTATGCCAACCGTCATTTGCCTGACCGTCGTAGATACCTCATCGACGATGCTCTCGAATCGGGCGTATACGCCCTGAGCACCGGAAACGACATATCTCGCGAGTGGACACAACTCGACGAGCACATTCTCTCTCTTGGCATCAACGACAAGCACCACTTCAAGTTTGGCAACTTTGAGCCAGATTTGCAGGTGGGTGCCTATGGAGAGTATCGAAGCCGCAAGTACCAGACTCGCAATTTTATCTACAACTGGAATGTTTCTGACAATAATATGCCATCCGACTTCCGCCACAGCGACATTCCTACCCTTCTTTCCAATGAGGAGAATATGGGCTACGACAAACTGTACTTGCTTGAGCAGAAGCAGATGCGTAACAACTATCGCGGACACAACACATTAGGCGCAGGATACCTTACCTTGTCTCTCCCCTTTGGGCAGTTTGGCATCCACGCTGGTGTCCGCTTTGAGCACAACGACATGGAGCTGATCTCCAATACCCGCGACTACGAGAAAAGCGAGACAAGCCGCCACTACAGAACCAGCGACTTCTTCCCTTCACTCAATACCACCTACAAGTTGAACGACCAGCATCAGATTCGTCTGTCGTATGGCCGCAGCATCAACCGACCTGAGTTCCGCGAGGTTTCATCATCGGTTTACTACGACTTCGACCTGGCAAGCAACGTGCAGGGAAATACAGAGTTGAAGAACTGCTATGTCGACAATCTCGACTTGCGCTACGAATGGTATCCATCAAGAGGCGAACTCATCTCACTGGCTGTCTTCTACAAGCACTTCGACTCGCCCATAGAATGGACCTACACCGTGGCTGGCGGTACCGACCTCATCTATTCATACAAGAACGCCAAGAGTGCCAGCAACTACGGAATAGAGTTGGATATCCGCAAGAGTCTCGACTTCATAGGTCTTCGCGACTTCAGCTGGTCGTTCAATGGAGCCCTGATCAAGAGCAAGGTGCAGTTTGAGAAAGGAGCCAAAGAGGAGAACAGACCCATGCAGGGACAGTCGCCCTACCTCATCAACACCGGACTCTTCTATAAGAACGAGCCTCTCAAGATGGACATTGCCCTGCTCTACAACCGCATCGGAAAACGAATCATCGGTGTGGGAAGAAGCGAAGGAAGCTCTGGCGACGACTCCAATGCACGAGTGCCCCACAGCTACGAGATGCCTCGCAACACCATCGACCTCTCTTTTGCCAAGAAGTTTGGCAGCCACCTGGAACTGAAACTCAACATCAGAGACCTGCTGGCAGAAAAGGTTTACTACAAGCAGTTTGCCGACGTGACCTACAGCGATGGACGAACCAAAGAGGTTGAGGAGATTACAAGATGCTACAAACCTGGCAGAAACATAGGTTTGCAGGCGATATATAAATTTTAGAAAGAAGTTTCGCAAAGGTAACAACTCAGCCCCCTATAGCCATAAGTAGTTACTTTAATACGATACAAATTGTTTTCAGTTCGTTATGATTTGTTCTGTCTCTTTGATTAAATTTCCGTTCCATAGTTTGGAAATGTCTGTTCAAAGGCTTTGAACCGACATTCAAAGGCTCTGAACGGACATTCAAAGGCTTTGAACAGAGATTTTATAAGGCAAAGAAAACATTTATATAGTATAAGAGTAAGATTTCTGTGGTTTAAAAAGAAAATATTAGATGTTTGTTAAATAAAAAATTTAAAACAAGAAACAATGATGAACAAGATGTATTTAATGGGATGCATAGGCATTCTCGCAGCATCTGCCATGTTGAGCAGTTGCAGCAGTGACGACGAGGGTAATGGAGGTAGCACTACCGAGTACAAGTGGACTACCAATGGCGGTCTTAAGGCTTGCGACCACATTCTCTTCGAAACTGACAACAAGGAGAACGCCAATGGAACACAAATCGGAAACGGCGACCAGGAATTCGTTTTCACAGGAAAGCAGACTTTGAAGAAAGGCACTTATCTCCTCAAGGGATGGGTATATATCGCAGATGGCGCTGAACTCACCATCGAACCGGGAACGATTATCAAGGGCGACAAGCAGAGCAAGGCAGCCCTCATCGCAGAGCGTGGCGGTAAACTCATCGCCAAAGGTACAGCAACAGAGCCTATCGTCTTCACATCAGAAGAGGCTGCTGGCAGCAGAAAACCGGGCGACTGGGGCGGTGTCATCCTCTGCGGCAAGGCTAAGAACAACCAGACTCAGCAACAGATAGAGGGTGGTCCTCGTACACAACATGGCGGCAACGACGATGCCGACAATTCGGGAGCCTTGAGCTATGTTCGCATCGAGTTCGCTGGTTATCCTTTCCAGAAGGATAAGGAGATCAATGGTCTTACCTTAGGTTCTGTAGGTTCTGGCACACAGATTGACCACGTTCAGGTATCATACTCTAATGATGATTCCTTCGAGTGGTTTGGTGGTGCTGTGAACTGCAAGTACCTCGTTGCCTACAAGGGCTGGGATGATGACTTCGATACCGACAACGGTTTCTCAGGAAAGGTACAGTATGGTCTCTCTATCCGCGACAGCAAAATTGCCGACACCTCTCAGAGCAACGGTTTCGAGAGCGACAACTGTTCTGACGGTGCTACCGTGGATCCTCGCACTACAGCCACCTTCTCCAACATCACCTTCGTTGGTCCAAAAGTTTTGGATGACAAGTTCCAGAACAATACAAACTATATCAACGCCGGTGCATACAATCCCAACAACGGTTCTGCCCTCGGCAAGTTCCAGGCAGCCATGCAGATTCGCCGTTCTTCCAATCTCAACTGCATCAACTCTGTTGCCTTAGGCTGGCCTATCGGCTTGATTATCGACGGTGAGAAGGGAGAAACAGTTCAGAATGCCAAGGACAAGAAGTTCAAACTCCAAAATGTTTATTTCGCAGGTATGGACGCGATAGGAACCGATGCCAACAAAAAGTATGAGGATTACCTCTACGATGCAGCCAACAAGACGGATCTCGACAAGAATAAGGATTCATACAGCCACACCTTCTTCCTCTTACCCGAGTTGAACAACAAGTACTTCGACAGTTGGACCTCACTGGTAGGTGCCGACGGTTACACTCCTATCGCTGGCAGCCCTCTGCTCAGTGCAGCATCATTCTCTGGCTGGACAGGCTTTGATGTAGTAAGCTTCATTGGTGCATTCGATGGCAGCAACAACTGGCTGAACGGCTGGACCAACTTCGACCCTCAGAACGCAAGATACTAACTAATCGATTCTTTTTTGACTATAAGGTGTTCTATGTATCGGGCATGGCGCAAGCGATTTGCGCCATGCCTTTTTTGGAACTGTAACTCGAAGATGATTGTATTAACCATAGTGGCAACAAAGTTATGGATGTCCAACACAACAACTTAGTGACGGGAAAAAATAACTTGATACGATTTGAGTGAAATTAGTCGAATATTGCAGATACAGAATATAAAGGATAATTAGCAAGCCAATCCTGCTCTCTATAAGGTGACATGGATAGGCGCATACCTTTCAATCCTTGATTGCGCTCCACAAACACCCTCAGACTCTTAGCCTGCAAATTCTCCTCAGCCTTTACTTCTATCGGAATGATTCTTTCCTCATCCTGCACCAGGAAATCTATTTCACCACGTGAATTTTCTGCCGACCAATAAAAGTCGTCCTTAAAAATGTATTTACAGCAGCCATTTCCAGACAGACAGCCCCAAAATGAAGGGTGAAGAGATTTGATGGAATAACCTATACATAGACTATTACTACTCGATTAATTATATAAAAAAGGCAAATATTGCTTATTTTCTAAATAAAAGCATTAACTTTGCATTTTATTCTAAAAAGTTATATATATAAAAGTTATAAATATATGAAAAAAATTGTTTTGTTAACAATGTTGCTTGTATCTACAAGCACATTCATGATGGCTCAGACTCCTATTGAGCAAGCAAGAGAAAAAGCCAAGGCTTTGATTAAGGGCGGTGTAACAGACATCAGCAAGATTCTCCCTAAACACGAATCAGATGATGACGAGGATATTGATGATGATGACGATTCTACAATAGACCCATTAGAAGGAAAATCGGAAGAATACATCCGAGGCTTTAATGATGCCAGACGAAAGACTTATGAAGAGCAGAAAGCTTCATTTACGAAAGCTGGTATAGACTTCAATCAAACAGCTCTTAGTAAGCTCAGAATGGATTCTGTTGGTATCTATGCTAACATAGATAACAGTCTTGTTGCTATGAAGCATATAGACTTCAAAGAAATAGAAAGAACTGGATATATCAATCCGTTTAAAGACAAGGAACTTATCACGTTCGAAGGTAAGACTTCGCCTTATGCTTTTGTTGGTGGCAAGGCTACTTTTCGCGTTTATTTCACGCATGATAGAAATAGTATCTCTGAGTATTATGATATGTTCTCCAGTGACTATAGCATAGACGATTTCTTTGTGGTAAAATTTAAGTCTGTAGGAAAAGGCAGACAAATGACCAGTGCTGTTGTTCATTCCAACAGGATTGAAGGTGCCAAAGAAGATAAATCTGTAAAATTAGAAGTGAAAAAAGTTTCTGATAACGTTTATGACTTGACAGTGGAAGGACAGCCTGGAGAATACTGTCTTACTTACAACAATAAGCAAGGCAATACCAGTAATGGGATGAAGAACTCAGGCAGTAAGAAAGTCTTTGACTTCACCATTAAATAAATTGAGTTTAAGGGATGCTCCGATTAGTAGCATCCCTTAAATAATTCTATATAGCGAGTATTATCAGTAAATTAGTATTTATCCACGTACGGTTATTAGTAAATAGCGCCGCAGAATTATTAGTATTTACCACGTAAAGATAGCAATAAATTCTGATATTCAAGATGATACGTTATATTTTTAAAAGAGTTTTTATTGGTCTTGACATTCTGCTTTTCTCTAAAAGGAAAAGCATAAAACGTCAAAATATAACCTAATTAATTTGGTGACGCGGCGTTTTCTTCGTATCTTTGCCGCAAAATATGCGGCGTTTTTGGATAAATAATGCCGCAAGAGTATAAAAACTTCTTTATTAAGATTATTGCATGAAAAAACGACATAACAGAAAAAAACGCATGGCTCAATATGCCATGTATGCATACTGTTTTTTTGCGATTCTTTCACTCGTAAACACGGTTTGTGGAAGTCTTGGTGTTGCAGTCAACATTCCATCCATCTTACTCACCATCAAACAATGGGTATTAATGCTTGCCGCCATAGCATTATGGGGAATATTCCGATTAATACAACCAAGAAACGAAAAGTTGCTGCGACGTTGCTGCGAGGTGATGGTATTTTACTATGTGTTTTCATTCGTCCTGTCAATATGTTTTAAGTTCAACCTAATACCCATGACACAAGATGGCTTGATAACCAGGACTGCAACTATCCTCACTTGGACAGAAAGCAGCATCGGCTTGCTCTCTGTCATCGCATCACTGATTGCCGGTTGCCATTTAGGAAGAAAACATAAAGGAAGCATGCACAAACTGGGTACAGCACTTATCCTGGTTTTCATCGTATGGCTGATATGTGTAAACATCCTCCCAACCACTATATTTTATCTATTGGGAATCAGTCATCCTACAGCCTTCACCTGTTTCAATATGTTCTCTGCTTTTTCCAACACACTCGTTTATATATACGCATACTATAGAATGTATCGCACTATAAACAACTGATTACGATTTAAGAAGTAGGGTTTATTCAGCCTTCTATTAAGCCACAGGTTGGTCATCTATCATGACACCAAAAGGGAATAAGAAGTGAAAAGAATAGCAAAAATCTATAAAATATCTGTTTCTTTTGGTAGAGTCTTTAAATAGCCGTATCTTTGCACCATAAAAACAGCAACAAGATGGCAAAGATATTGATTATAGAAGACGATTTGGCATTTGGAACCATGATTCAGACATGGCTCAGAAAGAAAGGTTTCGAAGTAGAGAAAGCCACATCGGTTGGTGCTGCCTTGAGGTTGTTGCAGGAAGACAGCCAGCGCGATCTGATTCTCTCAGACCTCAGACTTCCCGACCACGACGGACTCACCACACTGAGATGGCTCCACAAACAGAGCCTTCACATTCCCTTTATCGTCATGACAAGCTATGCAGAGGTGCAGAACGCTGTGCTCGCCATGAAATCGGGAGCCAATGACTATGTGGCTAAACCTTTTCATCCAGACATACTGTTAGAGAAAATCAACGAGGCTATCAAGCAAGCCTCATCGGCACCTGTTCCGGCAAACTCTCCTGCCACACCGACTCAACAAGAAACCCCTCAGCAAACTACCACACAGCCCGACGAAGACGAGGCGCCCAAATACATAGAAGGAAAGAGCGAAGCCTCGCAACAGCTATATAGATATGTGTCACTCGTAGCACCTACCCCTATGTCGGTACTGATACTCGGAGCAAGCGGCACAGGCAAGGAATATGTGGCGCATCGCATACACGAATTGAGCAGCCGTGCCGACAAGCCCTTCTTCGCCATAGACTGTGGAGCCATACCAAGAGATGTAGCTGCATCCGAATTCTTCGGTCATGTGAAAGGCGCCTTTACTGGAGCCGAACAAGACAAGAAGGGAGCTTTCGAAGTAGCCAACGGAGGAACACTCTTCCTCGACGAGATGGGAAACCTGAGCTATGATGTGCAGGTGCAACTGCTTCGTGCCCTGCAGGAGAGAAAGATAAGACCCGTGGGAGGAACTAAGGAAATCGACATCGATATCCGACTGGTGTGCGCCACCAACGAAAACCTGGCACAGAGAGTGGCTGAGGGACAGTTCCGCGAAGACCTCTTCCACCGCATCAACGAGTTCACCATCTATATGCCAGAACTGAAAGACCGCGGCACAGACCTCTTCCTCTTCGCCAACCTCTTCGTCAAGCATGCCAACAAGGAGTTGGGACGGCACGTGCTCGGATTCGACGACAAGGCTTCAGAGATGATTGCCTCGTACAGCTGGCCCGGCAACCTGCGCGAACTCAACAACGTGATGAAGCGTGCCACCCTGCTGACCAAGGGAAACTATATCGGCAGGACTGAACTCCAGCAGAGCATGAGTCATCTGCAACAACCCACAGAGACCTTGACTTTGCGGGATGAGCAAACCGAGTTGCAACGCATAGAGGCTGCCCTGAAAACCGCCAATGGCAACAAGAGCAAGGCTGCCCAACTGTTGGGAGTGGACAGAAAAACCCTCTATAACAAAATCAAGAAATATAATCTGTAGACCTCTGCAACTTCCTATAACACATAGCAAAGACGGACTGTAAACCCAATTGGGTTCATAGTCCGTCCTTGCTGTATGATAGCTTTTCTATCATGTCCCGACATCCTATGCCAATTCCCCATTCCCCAATAGAGTTCCACAACTTTTTGGGGAAATATTCCACACTCTTTCCACACTTTCCACACTTCCCCACTTTTTGGAACAACCATTCCAATCACTGATTATCAAGCACTTAGCAAACTTTCTTCATTTTTGGCACGCTGATTGCGATATTAGATAGTGAACTCGCAAACGAACTGAATGTTCAACAAGAGTTTCAACAGAGAATATAAACAAAAATAGAATATTAACAATTTAAAACATTACAATTATGAAGAAGTTATTTTTCGCAGTTATCGCAGCAGCATTCGTTTTCGTATCAGCAAACAACGTATTTGCAAGTAACAAAACGATCAGCACATCAGCTTACGAGCCAACTGATACAGTAGCTCCAGCCGACACTACAGAGACTACAACAGAGAAGCCTGCGGAAGCATCTTTGGTAATGTCACTCAGCGACATCGAGCCAACTGACACAGTTGCACCAGCCGAGACTCCTGCTCCAACAGAGACTCCTGCTGACACAACAAATACTCCAGCCGACTCAACAGCAGAACAGGCTCAGTAAACCGCTCCACCTTCAAAAAACAGTATACATGCAGCTTTTAAAATGAAAATATCTTGTCTTCTCTTCCGAAGGCAAGATATTTTTTTGTATTTTTGCACCATGATAAAAAACAATATTCCTCTCAAAGTAGCCTTAGGATATGCTGCCGTAGCCGTGGTGATGGCCCTGGCAGTAGCGCTCGTATACAGCAACACGCAGTCTATCCTGAACATCGACAAGGCTTCACGTGACTATACCCACAAGCGCAATATGGCCGACAGCCTGGTGTACAGCCTGCTCGACGTGAGCAACAACGAACGTTTCATCTATATGGAGACATCGGGAAACTGGGAGGAACTCAACCACTCCATCTCAGAAGCCAAGGTGCAGGCACTCAAACTCAAGGCGCTGGAAAAGGACTCCCTGCAGAAAGCACGCATGGACACCCTCGTCAGTCTGCTCAACCTGAAACAAGTCAACCTGAAGCAACTCCGGAGAGTGTTGATAGCCAACAATCATGAGAGCTTTCTTCACGAAAAGGTGAGCAATCTGAGCAGCGGAAAAGACTCGGTAGTGGTGCACCCCAAGACTGCACAAACCCATGAGAACAAAAGGACAACCGTTGAGGTGGTGAAGACCCGAAAAGGCTTCTTCCGCCGACTCGCCGACGCCTTCAAGAAAGGCGCCACCGACACCATAGCCATACACAATGATGTCAACCAAACTACAACCGACTCGATTTCCACACCTGTCGACATCGCCGGAGAGGTGGCACAGGTGCTGTCGCAGATAGGACAGGAAGACAAACAGAACACACAGAAAAAGGAGAAAGCAGTAAACAAAGAGGTGAGCGACCTGCAGAAAGTGAATGCCCAGCTTGCCGAACGTACTTCCCACTTGCTCAACACCATCCGCCAAAGCGAGATGCAGTCCATGCAGCAGGCTTTAGGCAAAGCGCTGAATGCCCGCCGTTCACTCCTGTGGCAGATCACCCTTATGGCTTTGCTTGCCATGACCGCCGCCGTAGTCTTGCTGTGCTACATCTTCAAAGACACCAAGAAGGAACGCATCTATCGTGAGAACTTGGAAGAGGCCAACACCGAGATTCAGCGCATCATGAACCAACGCGAAAGACTCCTTCTTACCATCACCCACGACATCAAGGCTCCCGTGGCTTCCATTTCGGGCTTCATCGACCTGATGAGAGAACATGTGAGCGACGAGAAAGGCATGGACTATATCGACAACATAGCCAGCTCTGCCAGCCATCTGTCAAGATTGGTGGCCTCGCTCCTCGACTATCACAAGTTGGAGAACGGACTGCTGGAACTCCATCCCTCCAGTTTCTCGCCAGCCTCGCTCATTCAGCAATGCACCGAAGGCATGAGGATGCAGGCAGAGAAGAAGAACCTGGTGTTAAGTTCCTCTTATCAGGATAAGGCTGCCAAGCTGCAAGGATTAGCAGCCGATGCCACAATCACCTATCAGGCAGATGCTTTCCGCATCCGTCAGGTGTTGGACAACCTCATCAGCAACGCCATCAAGTACACCATGAAAGGAAAGGTTACTGTCACTGCCCTCGTCAAGCCAGCCCCATCGGCAGGCATCTGCCACCTTATTATAAAGGTAGAGGATACGGGCATGGGCATGACTTCTGAGGAATGTCGAAAAGTGTTCCAGGCTTTCACACGTCTCAAGGACGCACAGGGCATAGAAGGCACAGGCTTAGGACTGTCCATCACCCATGAACTCGTCACTCTCTTAGGCGGACATATCAGTCTGCAATCAGAGAAAGGCATCGGCTCCACCTTTACCATCACCCTTCCTATCAGGCAGAATCCTCCTTCCGTTCAGGAAGCATCGATGGGCGAAGCTGCCGAAAAGCAGCTGGCAAGTATCAGCGCCGCGGACACAGAACTGTCATCAGCGAACCAGCAGCCCCTTGCCAACCATAAGATTCTGATCCTCGACGACGACCGTCTGCAGCTGCAACTGCTTCAGGAGATGTTGCACCGCAAGGCCAATGACGACTGGCAGATATTTGCCTGTCAGCATGTTACCGAGGCTCTTACCATTCTGCACAACGAGCAGCCCGCCCTGATGCTGATGGATATAGAAATGCCAGAGATGAACGGAACGGAGATTATCCGCATGATCAATCACAGACACATGAAGGTGATTGCCATGACAGCCCACGACATCAGCATCAAGGAAGAACTGACGGAGGCTGGCTTCGACGACTGCCTGTTCAAGCCCTTCCGCCCTGAAGCCTTAGAGAGTTTGTTGGCTCCTGCTGCCCGAGAAGCTGCTACAGAAGAGCCTGCCGCTGAAGAAACAACTGCAGAAGAGCCTGCCGCCGATGTATCTGCCCGTGAAAGGCTGTCTTCACTTTTGATCTTTGCCGGAGGCGACAAGGAAGCGGAGATGGAGATTGTGAAAACTGTGACGGCAGAAATGGAAACTTACCGGGAATCGTTGAACAAGTATCTGCCTGCTGCCGAAAAGGGAAAAAAGGCACAGGAGAACAATACACAGGCGGTACAGGTGGAACTCAGCCAGGAGGACAAGCAGAATGTGGCAAGAATCGCCCACAAACTGCAACCCATAGCCCAGATGATGCAGACGAAATGTCAACAGCAGCTGCAGGCTCTCTCGCCCGAGCACATCGGCGAACAGGAAGACAAAAAAATCCGAGCATACATCCAAGCCGTCTTCGACGACTTAGGAAATATGCTCGGAGAGTTGAGAAATATTCTTTCTGAGTAATCGTTCTTACAGTTCCACATTGTCTATGTGGAATTTCATGAGTCCGGCAGGCACCTTCACCATGACCTCATCGCCGGCTTTCTTGCCCAAGAGAGCCTGTGCGATGGGCGACTTGATAGAGATTTTTCCACTATGAAGGTCTGCCTCGTGAGGATTCACTATGGTGTAGGTCATGCTGCACTTATTGGCCACATTGGTAATCTTCACCTTGCTCAACAGTCCCACCTTGTCGCTTTGCAGTCGCGACTTGTCTATTACGCGGGCATTCTCCAGAATCTTCTGCTTGAAACTGATTCTGCTCAACAGCTTGCCCTGCTCTCGCTTGGCAGCATGATACTCAAAGTTCTCGCTGAGGTCGCCCTTGTCGCGTGCCTCGGCTATGGCGTCACGCACAGCAGGCAGTTCCACCTTTACCATGTGTTGAAGTTCAGCCACGAGCTCATCGTAGCCTTCCTGAGACATATATTCCATAATGTTTTTTTCGTTTTGTTTTATTCTTCGGCGTGCAAAGGTACGGAGAAATCATGAAAAAGCCAAGACTTTGCCCGAGTTTTACGCAAAAAGAAAGCCGTACATAAATATTCACAAGCATACTGCACTTAACTGCGAAAAAATTATTTCCCAGTTAGGAAAAAATATTTCCCCAGTTGGGCAGATTCATTTTCCCAACTGAGAAGCCGTTTTTCGGCAATTCTTGTATGAATATACTTGCGCTGTAAGAACACGTCATTGCCCCGGATGATTTTGCAAGACAAGGGGAAGCATCACGCTCCCCAAACCTCCTCGGCGATTTCTCGCACAAGATCCAACTTGGCCCACTGCTCTGCCTCTGTCAGTTTGTTGCCTATCTCACAAGAAGCAAAACCACACTGAGGACTCAGGCTGAGACGCTGGAGAGGAAGATACTTCGCCGCCTCATGAATGCGGGCTATGACTGTGGCCTTGTCCTCGAGCACAGGCGACTTGCTGGTTATCAGACCAAGAACCACCTTCTTTCCTTCAGCCACATACCGCAGAGGCTCGAAGCCACCCGAACGCTCATCGTCGTATTCAAGATAGAAGGTGTCGGCATCCTCGCGGGCAAAGAGATAAGGAGCCACAGCATCGTAGGCGCCCTTCGTGGCATAGCATGAATGATAGTTGCCACGGCACACGTGCGTGTTGACGGTCAGCCCCTCGGGCTTTCCCTCTATGGAGAGGTTGTTGACCTTCAGATATTGCAGGGCCTCGTGTTCCAGGGTAAAGCCCGTGCCTGCCATCGACTTCCAGAAATCGTCATCTACAATCATGCCCCAGGTACAGTCGTCCAACTGTACAGTTCGACAGCCTGCTGCATAGATCTCGTGGAAGAATGTGCGATAGGCCTTGGCAATGTCTTCTATCAGCTCTGTGGTGTTGGGATAAAACTGACGGGTGTTCTCGGCATTCTTTCCTCGGAACAGCTCTGCCAGAAACTGTGCCGGTGCCGGTACGGTCTGCTTGGCCTCTACGCCCTCCTCCTCAAACTGCTTCACAAACAAGAAATCTTTGATGAAGGGATGGTTCTCGCCTGTTATCTTTCCTGTAAGACGGAGGGAGCCTTTCGTGGTTTCCTCGCCATGAAACTGATAACCATGATCCAACTCTATGTGCTCTACGCCGCCAAATCCCCACATAAAATCGAGATGCCAATAGCTGCGACGAAACTCGCCATCTGTAATATAGCGCAATCCGTGCGCCTTCTGCTGTCTGACCACTTCTGTGATAAGCCGGTCTTCAATGTGACGAAGTTCTACTGCCGAAATCTGTCCCTCGGCAAACTTTACTCTGGCTTCCTTCAACTCTGCTGGGCGCAAATAGCTGCCCACTGCCTCAAAATGTTGATTTCTCACGTTGCTCATGTTTTTATTTCCCTTTCTTTAATATTATGTGTAATGATGACTGTCTGCATCCTGCCCCACTGTCGGCAGAAATGCTTCTTTTTCGGCTGCAAAGGTAGAAAGAAGAATTTTATCCGCCAAATATTCTTCATAATTCAGAAAAATATGCTAACTTTGCAGTTAGAATAATCGATACACAGAATATTATTCTGTAAAAAATGCACATTTAAAGAAGAATAGATTATGGCAACAGAAGAAAAACTCGACGACATAGACATCAAGATACTGAAGTTGCTGCAACAGAACTCCCGGCTCACCGTCAAGGAACTTGCAGCAAGAGTACACCTTTCGCCCTCGCCTACCTTTGAACGTCAGAAACGACTGGAACGGGAAGGATACATACAGCGATATGGAGCCATCGTCGACCATCACAAGATGGGGCACAACGTCATCGTGCTATGCAATATCCGACTGAAGCAGCACACTCACGACCTGATACAGCAATTCATGGACACCGTGCAGAACATAGACCAGATAACGGAATGCTACAACACCACGGGCGACTATGATTTTCAGATCAAAGTGTATGCACACGACATGAAAGACTATCAGGACTTCATGCTCAACACCCTCGGCAACATTGACTGCATAGGCAGTCTTCACAGTATCATCGTCATTGGCGAAATAAAAGACTCGCATTACATCCCGGCAAGCAGATTGTTGGCGAAGACACTCCTCCTTCTGTGCATCATGCTCTCTTCGCTGTTCTGTATGCCCTTGAAAGCACAGAACCCAGGCGAGATTGTCACAGAGCAAAGCATCAGCAAAAAGGGAGAAAAACATTACTTTTATGCCGTGCCCATTCCCGACAACATCTTCAGCATGATGAAGGGAAAAACATACAAGAAGAATTGTACTGTGCCAAGAAGCGAGCTGCGCTATCTGCGCTGCCTGCACACCGACAAGGAAGGCAGGAGCATCGTGGGAGAAATGGTGGTAAACAAAGCCATAGCTAACGATGTGCTCGACATTCTGTACAAACTCTACCGGGCAAAATATCCTATAGAACGGATGCGGCTCATCGACTATTGGAACGCAGACGACGAACAGGCCATGAGAGCCAACAACTCCTCTTGCTTCAACTTCAGATTCATCTCGCATACCCACACCGTATCAAAGCACGGCAGGGGAATGGCTGTAGACATCAACACCCTCTACAACCCCTACCACAAACGACTGAGAAATGGCAAAGAAGTAATAGAACCAGCCACAGCACGTCCTTATCTCGACCGCAGTAAGAAACACGCATACATGATTCAAAGGGGCGACTTGTGCTATCGCCTTTTCAAAGAAAAAGGATTCAGATGGGGTGGCGACTGGAAGCACAGCAAAGACTATCAGCACTTCGAGAAATGACAAAAATTTACCCACGTACTCTGAATCAGAAATTCAACAGCACGTGGGTAAAAGCTTCAAACAAGATGCTTAGTTGTACCAAATAGAGTTATATTCTCTACGATCATCTTCTTCGTTGTAGATGTTCTCATACTCCAGGTTCTTTGCCTCGAATGCTTCTAATGACTTTTTCATAATCCACCCTCCTATATGTTAAAGTTAATAATCTGCTTTGTGATTGCAAATATAGGAAAAAAAACAGAGTCACCTTGTCAATAATTCAGAAAAGTTGTGTATTTTTTGCAGCATTGTAAAATGTATGAACATTCTCATTATAAAACCACAGCATGAAACTATCAAATACTTTCAACCGACTAAGATGGCGACACTGGTTGCTCTTGTCGTTGCTCATCCTCGTTCTCGTCATTAAGTGGAACCCATACTTAGGCTACATTTACACCTTATATATATACAGCACCATCGGGAGAATACTATCATCCTTTTCGGGCATCTTCCCGTTTGCCATAGGCGACATCTTCATCGCCCTCAGCATCGCATGGGTCATTCTTTATCCTCTCTACGAGATTGTCCTTCGCAAACGACTTGCCCGCCGTTACGCCTTCCTGGCAGCTAAAGGGAACTGTTATCCCAAGACAAAGACGGTGTGGGGAAGAGTGGCAGAATATCTGCTGTGGATCTACGTATGGTTCTACATGGCCTGGGGACTCAACTACTCGCAGCCCAACATCTATCAGCGCACAGGCATGATGCCGGCTAAAGTGAGCGAGAAAGTATTCAGAGAGTTTGCCTATCGCTATGCCGACAGCCTCAACTTATTGAGTGAAGAACGAAGAGTGAAGAGTGAAGAAACAGCGTTCGACGGCCAGAGGGAAAGTCAATTCAATGGTTTTGTGGATGATGGATTGAAGAATCGGGTGCGGGATGCAGTTCTGAAAGGATACAACAAAATAGGACACAAGGAAGGCATCAACCCTTCCTTCAACCCTCATCCCCATGTCAAGACCATGGTGTTCACTCCCCTCAGTTCGATGGCGGGCGTCACGGGCAGCATGGCTCCTTTCTTCTGCGAGTTTACGCTGAATGGCGACATTCGCCCTCACGACTATCCTGCCATCTATGCACACGAATATGCACATTTCTTAGGAATAGCCAATGAGGGCGAAGCCAACTTCTACAGCTATATTGTCTGCACATCGTCAACAGACAAGGCTGTGAAGTTCAGCGGATATTACCACATCTTCTTCCATGTGCTCCACAATGTCTTCGATATCTTAGGCGAAAAGGAGGGAGAGAAATTCCTGAGCCACATCCGTCCCGAGATCATCCGTCTGGCAAAGGACGACCGCCACTACTGGCTCAGCAAGCGAAGCAAGGTGCTTGATGCCGCACAAGACTTCATCTTCGACCTTTACCTCAAGGGCAACAACGTCTCGGAAGGCAGGAAAAGTTATTCGGGTGTTGTCGCCCTGATACTGGCATGGGAAGAAAAACAGAAAAGTTAGGGGAAGCCAGAGAAGTTAGAGAGACAAAATGCCCACGAATGACTATTTTTTGTTACTTTTGCACCACACTTCATGAGTGACAACAAAAAATCAAGACTGACTATAGAAGTATGATAGACCGCTGTTACATAGAAATTATCAATACGTGCAACCTGAACTGCCACTTCTGTCCGAAGCACAACAGAGCGAAGAGACAGCTCACGGCAGAAGAGTTCGACTTGCTCACCAGTAAGTTGAAAGGCAAGGTTTGTTTCCTCTACTTCCATCTCATGGGAGAGCCCCTGCTCCACCCTCTGCTGCCACAATTCATCACTCTGGCAAGAGAGCGTGGATTCAAAACCGTGCTTACCTCCAATGGCACCCTCCTGCATCGGGCCATGGAACTCTTAGACACGCTGCCTCATAAGATTCAGCTCTCTGTTCACTCGCACGAGAGCAATGCCCAAGGCAGACTGTCCGACTATATGGACGAGGTGATGCGCTTCTCCACTCAGGCAGCAGCCAAAGGCACCTGTATGGTGTTGCGCCTATGGAACCAAGGAGGCATGGACCAAGAGAACGAGGAGGTGATGAGCCTCATCGAGAAGTACGTGCCCAAGCCTTGGAAAGAGCGTCCCGACGGATTCCGCCTCTGCGACAATCTCTACTTGGAGTTTGACAGAAAGTTCGAGTGGCCCAACTTCGACAACAAAGAAGAAGGACAGGAAACCGGCAACAGCGAGGAAGACAAGAGTAACGTCAAGGGAAGAGAGGTGTTCTGCAAGGCGCTTATCAAGCAGATAGGTGTGCTGGCAGACGGAAGCCTCGTGCCCTGCTGCCTCGACCATAACGGCGATGTCGTGCTGGGCAACCTCTTCCATCAGTCGCTCGAAGATATTCTCTCCTCGCCAAGGGCTACGGCATTGATAGAGGGTTTCAAACATCATCATGCCTCGGAAGCACTTTGCCGCGACTGCGAGTCGGCACTGGCACGAAACAGCTTCCGAGGTAAAGCAAGAAAACAGATATAAGACAAGAAACAGACATGAAAGAAGTATTAATCGTAAGCATAGGCAGCTTCTTTGGAGGCGGCCTGAGATATTGGATTTCCAAGATGGTGCAGTCGTGCAGCCTCATAGCTTTCCCCTTCGGCACCATGACAGTAAACGTGTTGGGCTGCTTCATCATCGGATTTCTCTCCGGCATTTCGTGGAATAGCGGCGGATGGATGAATCCCTCCACCAAGTTGCTGCTCACCACAGGCTTCTGCGGTGGCTTCACCACCTTCTCCACCTTCATGAACGAAGGTTCATCGCTAATGAAGGATGAGCAATATCTCTACATGATGCTCTATCTCTTCGGCAGTCTCCTCCTTGGGCTCATCGCCGTGATAGCTGGACATCAGTTGGCAAAGTTTTTCTGAAAAAATGATTCTCTGCTTAATTTTTCCCCTACATTTGTCTTATAATATTTAAATAGGAGAAAAATTGGGCAAAGAAACCCTTTTCTCCTCAAAAACTATATATTTGCAAACAATTAAAACAATATCGCAAACGATATGAGAACAGAGGAGTCAGCATCCCGAGAAGCAGTTCCTGGTAACACCCATCGTTTGCGGCATTGCCGGCTTTGACCCAGAGGACATCGCCCCACTGTTCAAGGAGGCAAAGGAGATAAATAACATCAGCCTCCCCGAGAGTTTCTGGGAGGTGATGGAGTAAAACACCTTACTTTTTACTAATGGAGAAGTTAGAGAAGTTAAAGACAAATGCTTTATAGCTGAAAATACAACAAAAAAGGCTATTGTCCCTTAACTTCCCAAACGACCGAAGAGAGTGATAATTTCCCTTAACTTCTTTAACTTCCCCATTTGCGAAAGTTGAGTACCTTATTATATCCCCTGCTTACACGAGCACTACCGTCACACCTCGTGCAGCCTGTGCTCCCATGACGAGAGCCTGCTCTATATCGGCAGTCTTTGAAGGACCGCTGATGAATGTGCCGAAGTTGTACTTCGGATCCATTTCGATACGGGCATAAGCCTCATGCATATTGTTCACCACCTTATCTTTCTCCAAGATGATGACGAGATACTCGGAGATGAAAAGCACGGCCTTCTCTTTCATCGTCTGTGGAATCCAGACGCAGCCGTTCTCTGCCACACCCAATGCTCCACGAACTATTCCCACATCCGTGCCATTCAGATCGTTGGCCTCTGCCACCGTATCGGGGTTCTTCTGAGCTATCGTTATCTCTGGAAGATGAGAGGCAAAAACCTTTGCCTCAGGATATGCTCTCTTCACCAGTTCGTCAAGGCTCTCGCCTTCCTTGGCCTCTATCACGTGTCCACCCACTGACTCTGTCATCTCTACAAACTGTCTCAAAGTATCCTCGTATTGGATGCCCTTCACTTCCACGGCTGGCATATCGAATTGAACGTGCGTATTCTTACGCAGTTTGTTCAGCAATTCTTCTTTTTTCATTTTACTTTCCCCTCCTTCCATAATTGATGAAACGATTTCTTCGCAAACTTGGGCATGGCGTGTCCGATGCCCCATGCATTCAGACGGCTGAAGTGTGTACAGCACTCTGGCACAAGATTGGCAAGGGGTGCAAACTTCAGGGCCGTGGTATAGAGCGAAGGATGATCGAAGAGATACTTCATTCCGCAGGACATGGCTTTCTTGATGGGGTCGGCCTTGCCCAGCTTCTCCAAACTCTGACGCCACACATAAATCTGCGAGCCTGGTCCTACCTTGGAAGGACAGACATTGTCGCATGACAAGCACAGGGTGCAGGCTGATACGTTGTCGGCATACAGCTGTGGATTCTTCAGCATGCCCAGGTTTACACCGACAGGGCCGGGGATGAAATAGGTGTAACTGTATCCTCCCGAACGGCGATAGACGGGGCAGGTATTCATACAGGCGCCACAACGCATGCACTTCAGCGTCTGCCAGTGGTCTTTGTCGGCAAGGATGTCGCTTCTGCCATTGTCTACCAGCACCACGTGCATCTCAGCGCCCGGACGGGCCTGACGGAAATGGGAGGTATAAGTGGTGGTAGGCTGACCTGTACCGCAACGACAAAGCAGGCGCTGGAACACGGCCAAAGACTGATAGTCGGGAACCAACTTCTCTATACCCATTGCCACGATGTGGAGCTTGGGCATGGAAGTTGTCATGTCGGCATTGCCCTCGTTGGTGCATACCACACAGTCGCCTGTGGCTGCCACACCAAAGTTGCAGCCTGGCATTCCGGCACCTGCGAATTAACAA
>OCQK01000019.1_pt1 | contig 40833 bp, 35 predicted proteins | sample 1481281 | NCBI WGS metagenome assembly OCQK01 (sample SAMN03418281, study PRJEB22391) | human gut metagenome | biome: human-gut; feature: organic feature; material: feces | host: Homo sapiens | place: Italy | collected 2013-04 | reverse complement strand
CTTGCGCCGATGGTACTGCAATGCAATGCGGGAGAGTAGGTAGCCGCCTCCTTTTTTCATCAAGGCCTCAGGTTTCGAAAGATTCCTGTGGCTTTTTTGTTTTTCCATACTGATCATGCTGATGCTGCAATTCTTGCAAATGAAGCAGCTCTTGTTGATAATGCAGTTCTCGCACGTATCTCTTGCTGACGAGGTAGCTCGCGCCGATTTCGCTTATAGCGAAGAGTCTTTCCATCATTGTTCTTTTTAAGTTCACGCAGGTGATTTCTGATTCATTCATTTTCTATTCATCAGTGACTATTTTTATAATTTATCTATGAAAAGTTGATTGATTTAAGTCAAAGAATAGTGTTATAAAGTGTTTAAGAATTTAAAATACCGCTGATAATCAGTGAATTACTTGTGAGATTCGGTTTTTTTTTCGTATCTTTGCAAACGATAAGAATAAGGATAGCAGTTTCTTATGTTTTTTCGTATAGACTGTTATCCGTTAAGGTATCTAACGGAACTGAGATGAGCAACCGTTCTTTTTCTCAAAAGTTGTCATCGCGAAATCACTGATGTTGTAGTTCAGCTTTTCAGGTTCCATAAAATAATTAATATGAAGAGAATAACAATGTTGATGGTCAGCATTCTCATGCTGACGCTGAATGTAGACGCAGCATCGGCTGCAACGATGTCTAAACAAAATGTTTCCTCTAATGAGTTTGATTGGAATCCAGTGATGGAGGCGATAATTCAGGTAGAGAGTGAAGGAAATCCAAGAGCAAAGAGTGGTAATTCTGTTGGCGTGATGCAGATAACTCCAATCTTGGTAGCAGAATGCAATAAGATCTTGAAGCGTAAGAATAGTAAGAAGCGTTACAAGTTGTCTGATAGATACAGTATCTCTAAGTCTAAGGAGATGTTCCTGTTGATGCAGTCTGTTTACAATCCTCTGAATAGTATTGAGCAGGCTATCCGTGCCTGGAATGGTGGTAACCATTACAGCGTCAAGAGAACGCAGCGCTATTTTGAGAAAGTAATGAAGCTATTGAAAAAATGAAATGGTTTTATACTATCCGGTTATTCCAATGGAGTAACCGGATTTTTTGTTTTATAACTTGTTCTTTCTGTAATGTTTTTCTGAGATTGCTGACATTGCCGAATGATTCGTCTTTTAGTGCTTTTTCATGGGTTTAAATAGCGACCTCGCCATTCCCTTTATCGTCTGGATCCGTCCTTATTTAAATGAAAAATCGGATAAGAATGTTGAAAATCAACTTCTTACCCGATATTAGTTGCGGCGGCAGGACTCGAACATGCGACCTCCAGGTTATGAGCCTGGCGAGCTACCAACTGCTCCACACCGCGATATAATCAACTCATTTCTGAATTGCGAGTGCAAAGGTACTAACTTTTCTTGAAATGACCAAATGTTTTCTGTATATTATTACCGTTTTAACGGATTTTAAAGTTTATTATTTGCTTATATCGAATTAAAGCACTAAATTTGCACACAGATAATTTATTGTGCAACTAATAATAACAGGGGGACTTTGATATGTCAATATCCAAAACTCGACAGAAACTGGTAGACGTTGCTCGGCAACTTTTTGCAAAGAATGGTATAGCCAACACGACGATGAATGACATTGCTGTGGCTTCGGGCAAGGGAAGACGAACGCTGTATACTTATTTTAGTAGGAAAGAAGATGTATACTATGCGGTTATAGAATCAGAGTTGGAACGTCTTTCCGACAAGTTGGATGAGGTTGCCGCATGTAAGATTCGCCCCCAAGATAAGATTATCGAATTGATTTATACCCATTTGAGTATGATCAAAGAAACCGTGGTTCGAAACGGTAACCTTCGAGCAGAGTTTTTCCGTAATATCTGGATGGTAGAAAAGGCTCGCAAGAACTTTGATGAAGACGAGATTGAACTTTTCAGAAAGGTTTATACTGAAGGAAAGGAAGACGGTGAGTTTGACATAGAGAACGTAGATTTGGTTGCCGATATCACCCACTATTGTATCAAAGGTTTGGAGGTACCCTTCATCTATGGTCGTCTGGGACATGGTTTGACTGAAGAGAGCAGCAAGCCTTTAGTTGCCAAGGTGGTGTATGGTGCTTTAGGAAAGTCTGGACTAAAATTGTAAACCGAAATTTATATTTAATGTTGTCAATGTCGAACATGAAATTTGATGTCGAACATGTTATATATAAAAGGTGTATAGTCAGACTCTAAGCAGAAAGTATTCAACATGCTCCGCCAAAGAGTATTCAATATATCCAAGTAGAGAAATTTATAAACACATCATAAACTATAAAACAAAACAAAATGGGATTATTAACAGGTAAGACAGCCCTTGTAACAGGAGCTGCCCGCGGCATCGGAAAGGCTGTCGCAATGAAATTCGCCTCAGAGGGCGCAAACATCGCATTTACAGATCTCGTTCTTAACGATGACATGGCTGCCGGTTTGGAGGCAACACGTAAGGAAATCGAGGCTCTTGGTGTAACTTGTCGTGCTTATGCAGGCAATGCTGCCGATTTCGAGGAGACAGAGAAGACAGTTAAGCAGGTACAGGCAGACTTTGGTTCTATCGATATCTTGGTAAACAATGCTGGTATTACCAAGGATGGTTTGATGCTTCGTATGTCAGAGGCTCAGTGGGATGCAGTTCTGAATGTAAATTTGAAGTCTGCGTTCAACTTTATCCATGCTTGTTCACCTATCATGCTCCGTCAGCGCAGTGGCTCTATCATCAACATGGCTTCTGTAGTAGGTGTTCATGGTAATGCTGGTCAGTGTAACTATGCTGCTTCTAAGGCAGGTATGATTGCTTTGGCTAAGTCTATTGCCCAGGAGTTGGGCCCTAAGGGTGTACGTGCTAATGCTGTAGCTCCAGGTTTCATCGAGACAGCTATGACAGCTCAGTTGCCAGAGGATATCCGCAAGGACTGGATGAAGAAGATTCCTTTGCGTCGTGGTGGTCAGACTGAGGATATTGCAAATGTTTGTCTCTTCCTCGCTTCTGATATGTCCAGCTACGTTAGTGGTCAGGTTATCCAGATTGATGGTGGTATGAATATGTAATCTATCTGTATCAGAACGTGCAAGTAGTTTACGAAGATAATCATATAATTATTGTCTCAAAGAGAAGTGGTGAAATCGTGCAGGGCGATAAGACCGGCGACGAGCCTCTCTCTGAGACGGTAAAACAATATATCAAGGCGAAGTATCAGAAACCGGGAAATGTGTTCCTGGGTGTGGTACATCGCCTTGATCGTCCTGTATCAGGACTTGTTGTTTTTGCCAAGACTTCCAAGGCGCTCAGCAGATTGAATAATATGTTCAGAGACGGCGAGGTGCACAAGACCTATTGGGCCATAGTGAAGAATAAGCCCCGTTTGGAAGAGGCTGAGCTGGTGAATTGGATTGTGAGAAACGAGAAGCAGAACAAGAGCTACGCCTATGATCATGAGGTGAAAAACTCGAAGAAGGCGATTCTGCGTTACAAGATGATAGGTTCTTCCGACCATTACTCATTGCTTGAGGTGAATCTGTTGACAGGACGTCATCACCAGATAAGATGCCAGTTGGCAAAGATGGGATGTCCTATCAAGGGAGATTTAAAGTATGGTGCTCCTCGTAGCAATCCCGACGGCAGCATTTCATTGTTGTCGCATAGGATTGAGTTCGTTCATCCTGTATCTAAGGAGACTATCGTCGTAGAGGCTCCTTTGCCCGATGACAATCTATGGAAGGCGATAGCACCATAACCGATAGAATCCATATCACTGATACCATAGGCGATGGTTAGTAAGAAATTGACTTCAGTTTTACAATATAAAACTTAGAATCCATGTCTACAAAGAAAAAATGCGGAATTTGGGCAGCAGTTATCGTATTTACCCCGATATTGCTGATAGCTTTGCTGACTTTGTTGCTTTATCTGCCACCTGTGCAGAACTGGGCAGTGAAGCGCGTGGCAGCCTATGCTTCCGAGTCTACAGGCATGGATATTACAGTAAAGCACGTGGAACTGGTCTTTCCACTGCGATTGGGTGTTGAGGGTGTGAAGGCGCTTCAGCCCATCGATTCGTTGAAAAACAGTAATGATGTAACTCTCAGAAATAAAAAAGATACTGTTGCTGATATAGAAAAAATGGTAGTTGACATTCAGTTGATGCCTTTATTCAAGCAGCAGGTAATGGTGGACAAGTTGGACTTCAGACGTATGAAGGTCAACACCACCAACTGGATACACGAGGCGCGTATCAAGGGTGATGTCGGGCAGATGGCATTGCGTGCCCATGGCATCGACCTGAGCAAGGAACTTGTCCATGTAGATGACGCCTTGTTGTCGGATGCCCGTCTGTCGGTAGAACTGAGTGATACCGTACCTCCCGATACTACGCCAAAGACCAACAAGTGGAAGGTGAATATCCAGAAGCTCAAGTTGAAAAACACAGCTTTGGCGCTTCACATGCCAGGAGATACTCTCAGGGTAAATGCCTATATGGGTGATGCTACGGCTCATTGTACCTACCTCGATCTCTTCAAAGGACTTTATCAAGTGCGTGCCCTCGACTGGCGAAAGGGCAGGGTAACTTACGACAATTATCAGACAGAAATGCTGGCTGGTAAGAATATCTCTGTGCTTCGTCCGGCAGAAGGTCTGGACTTCAACCACATTGCCTTGTCGGATATGACTTTGAAGGCAGACTCATTCTATTTCTGTGACTCGAAGATAGATGTAAAGATTCGTCAGGCACAGTTCAGAGAACGCTGTGGTCTGAACGTACAGCAGATGTATGGCCGGTTTGTGATGGATTCATTGAAGTTGCAGTTGCCCGACCTCTGTCTGCGAACTCCTTCCTCCACTCTTCAGACCATGGTCGACATGGACATGAATGCCTTTGCCGACAGCGCTCCTGGCAAGTTGACTGCTATGATACGAGGCAGTATCGGTAGAGAAGACCTCATGCTTTTTGCCGGTGCATACATGCCTCAAAAGATGCGTCGGAACTGGCCTTATTATCCTATGGAGGTTGCCGGTACAGTAAAGGGAAACATGCAGCGTCTTAGCTATTCGGGTTTGAAACTCAATTTGCCTTCAGCCTTCCAGTTGTCCTCCGATGGTTGGTTGGCACATCTCAACGATATGTCTCAGATGAAGGCGAAAATACATTTAGATGCGCGTACCTATCATTTGGGATTTGTAACAGCGATGCTTGATCCGGCTCTAATGAAGGATGTGCGTATCCCTAATGGCTTGATTCTGAAGGGAGATGTCGCAGTGGACGGCTCTAAGTATGCCACCAAGATGACCTTGTGGGAGGGTCGTGGACGAATGAATGTAGAAGCATCTGTTGTTACTCATACAAAGAAAGACGGAAGTCTCGACATGAACCACCTGGCCTTTCGTGCCAAGGTGCAAGCCCATCAGATACAGGTGAGTCATTTCCTGCCTCATCAGGAACTTTACTCTTTTACAGGATCGATGGAAGCCCAGGGCGTGGGCACTGATTTCTTGTCCAACCATACTCGACTCAACGCCAAGGCAAAGGTGGCACAGCTGCATTATGGCAAGTATCACATCAACAACCTGTTGGCTGTTGCCCATGTAGCAAATGGTAAAGTACATGCAGATATCGACAGCAATAATCAGTTGCTCAAGGGATTGGTGAGCTTGGATGCGCTGACCAACAGCAAGAATCTGGAAGCAACAGTAGTAGCTGATGTCAGGAATGCGGACCTTTACCTCATGGGACTCACCAAGGTGCCTATGAGAGCAACTGCCTGTGGACAGGTAGACCTGAAGACCAACCTGAAGGAGGACCACTACCTGCAGGCAATGTTGGGCAGTATCGTCATCAAGACTCAGCAGAAAGAATATCGTCCCGTGGATATTGTTGCCGACGTGTTGACTCGTCGCGATACAACCCATGCCGTACTCAATTGTGGTGACTTCCATCTTCGTATGGACACCCATGGAGGTTATAAAAAGTTGCTGTCAAGACTTGATGAACTGCAAGGCGAGGTGATGAGTCAACTCAAGAACCGACGTATCGACCAGGTGGCTATCCGTCGCGAGTTCCCCTTGGGTCGCATCACTCTTACCACAGGAAAAGACAATTTCATCTCCCGTTTTATCGAGTACAACGGCTATCATTTCAAGACGGTGGACATGGATCTTCGTACCTCACCCATATCAGGTCTGAACGGTCATCTTAATATCGACTCTTTGGTGGCACAAGGTGTACAGTTGGATACGGTTCGTGCCAACGTGATGACCCAGGGCGACACCATCCGGTATACGGCGAGGATTGTGAACAACAAGAAGAATCCGCAATACGTATTCCAGGCATTGGTGGATGGAGAGTTGGCAGAGCGAGGCTCCGATATCGCTGCCCGCATCTATGATGCCAACGGCAAGTTGGGCGTGCGTGTAGGTTTGGCGGCAATGATGCTGGAAAACGGCATCAAGGTGAGTCTTACCGATACTCATCCTATATTGGGATATAAGAAATTTACAGCCAACGATGACAACTATCTGATGCTGGGACGCGATATGCGTATCTCTGCCAAGCTTCAGCTGGAGTCCAGCAAGGGAATGGGTGTGCGTATCTACTCTAACGACGATAATGAGGATGCCCTGCAGGATATCACTATCGGCATGACCCGTTTTGATTTGGACAAGGTACTGAGTGTCATACCTTATATGCCTGATGTCTCAGGTATCATGAATGGCGATTTCCATATCGTGCAGACCAAGGAGGCCTTGTCTGTATCGTCCAATCTATCGGTCGACAACTTGGTTTACGAGAATTGCCCGATGGGTAATGTCGGCTCCGAGTTCGTGTATATGCCTATGAGCGATGGCACTCATGCCGTCGACGGAATACTGAAATACAACGGTGAGGACGTAGCCACCATCAAAGGTACTTACCAGTCGGAGGGCGAGGGCTATCTCGACGCTACTGTCGGTATGGACAAACTGCCGCTCCACTTCATCAATGGATTTGTGCCCGACCAGCTTGTTGGTCTGGAAGGTTGTGGTGAGGGAAGTCTTACCATCAAGGGCTCGTTGAGCAAGCCACAGGTAGACGGCGAGATATACATGGACTCTGTTTATTTAGTGAGTGTGCCTTACGGACTGAGGATGCGTTTCGACAACGACCCAGTGAGGATAGCCGGCAGTAAGTTGCTCTTCGAGAACTTCATGATGTATGCCAACAATGAGAGTCCGCTCAACATACAGGGCTATCTGGATTTCTCCAATCTCGATAAGATGATGCTTGATGTCAGGATGCGTGCCCAGAACTTCCTCCTGGTAGATGCTAAGGAGAATGCCCGTTCCGAGGCTTTCGGTAAGGCGTATGTCAACTTTTTGGGAAGTATGCGTGGCGCCTTGTCTAATCTGAAGATGCGAGGTAAGCTTGACGTGCTGGGTAATACCGACATGACTTATATCCTGCGAGAGTCGGAACTCACCACTGATACTCAGCTTGAGGAGTTGGTGAAGTTTACCGATTTCAAAGACAGTAAGCAAGAGACGGTGGTGCGTCCAAAACTCGAAGGCTTCGATATGCTCTTGGGTATGTCGATAGATGAGTCTGCCCGTATTCTTTGTGCGCTGAATGCCGACAAGTCCAATTATATTGACCTTGTGGGTGGAGGCGACTTGCGTATGACTTACAATCCTGCCGACAATCTGCGTCTGTCGGGTAAGTATACATTGAGTAATGGCGAGATGAAATACTCCTTGCCTGTCATTCCACTGAAGACCTTTACCATTCAGGACGGAAGTTATATCGAGTTTACGGGCGATCCTTTCAATCCTACGCTCAACATCACGGCTACCGAGAAGATCAAGTCGACCGTGAATGAAGGGCAGGGTACAGGCCGATCGGTAGACTTCGAGTGTGGGGTGAAACTGTCGCAGACACTGAATAAACCTGGTATACAGTTTATCATCTCGGCACCTTCCGACATGAACGTCCAGGATGAGTTAAACACGATGAGTGTGGACGAACGCGGCAAGGTGGCTATCACCATGCTGGCTTCGGGCATGTATCTTGCCAACGGCAATACCAATTCGTTCTCGATGAACAGTGCCCTCAGCACGTTCCTCAATTCCGAAATCAACAACATTGCAGGAACCGCCATGCGCTCCATGGGACTTGATATAGGCATGACTGTCGACAACTCTCTCAATGCTGCCGGTGCATTGCATACTGACTACAATTTCAAGTTTGCCAAGCGATTCTTCAACAATCGTCTGAGCTTCAGTGTGGGCGGTCAGGTTTCTTCGGGAGCCGAGATGGAGAATGCTGTCAACAACGATACCTTCTTTAATAATGTGGAGATACAATATCGACTCAACGATGGAGCCAGTCAGTATATCCGAGGTTTCTACAACAACAACATCTACGACTGGTTAGAGGGTCAGATCGGCGAGTATGGTGTAGGTTTCATGTGGCGCAGAAAATTGCAGCGCTTCAGTGATATCTTCCGCTTTAAGACCGAGAAACAGGCTTTGCCACGTGCTGCAGCCGACACCCTGAAGGCTGTGCCTGCAGCTGTTCAACAAAAATGAAAAAGCAAATGATGATAAACAGAAAGTGCATTCCCTATAATCATTCCCGCGGCTTCCGCCTGTTGGCTATGGTATTTGTTGCCATAGTGGTGGTTGCCGCAGGTACATCTTGTTCTTCCACGAGTGCTCTCAAAGAAGGCGAGCAGCTCTTCACGGGTCTGAAGAAAATAGAATATACCGATTATGAGCCAGGCGGTTATGCCGATTCTACGATTCTCGAAATGGAGTCGGTACTGGCTTCTGCCCCTAATGGAGCCCTCTTCGGCAGCAGTTATTATCGCACGCCTTTCCCTGTTCGCCTTTGGGTTTGGAATGCTTTCTCGCAGTCGGATGGCGCCATAGCCAAGTGGATTACCAAGGCATTCGGCTCACGTCCTAAATTGATGGGCAATGTGAATCCACGATTGCGTGCACAGGTAGCAGAGAACCAGCTTGCCAAGTATGGCTATTTTCATGGCAAGGTAAACTACGAGATTCTGACCCAGAAAAATCCCAAGAAGGCCAAGTTGGCTTATCATGTGTCTTTGGGTCCGTTGATGACCATTGATACGTTGCAGTATGTCAATTTCCCATCAGTAGTCTCTGCTTTGATCGATTCCACCCGTCAGGAGGCTTTGGTACATACGGGCAGCCCATTCAATGTACCTCGCCTGGAAGGTGAGCGTCAGCGCCTTACCCGTCTGTTCCGCAACAATGGCTATTATTTTTATCAGAATGGCTATGTCTCCTATCTTGCTGATACCTTAGGTGTGCCAGGCAAGGCAAGCATGAAGATGATCATGGCCGACAGCCTCGACTCGCAGGTCACCCGCCAGTGGTATCTCGGCAATATCAATATCAACTTCCGCAAGCAGTTTACAGAAGAGCTTACCGATTCTTTCTGTCGCCGTTACCTCAATATCCGTTATCATGGCAAGAAAATGCCTATCCGTGCGGGTGTGGTGTTGCGCGACTTGAACTTGCGTCCCCGACAGCTATACAGGGTAGAGAACGAGGAGAAGGCGCGCCAGCATTTGCAGTCGATGGGAGTCTTCAACTATACCAGCCTTCAGTTTACTCCTCGTGACACCACAGCTCAGTGCGATACCTTGGATGCCACACTCGACTTGATTTTCGACAAGCCTTATGATTTCTATATAGAGACCAATGTCAAGGGCAAAACCACAGGCCGTGTAGGTCCCGAGTTAGTTGTAGGTTTTACCAAGCGCAATGCCTTCCGTGGAGGCGAGAAGCTCGATATCAATCTGCATGGCTCTTACGAGTGGCAGACAGGCGAGAAGGGCAACGGAGCCAGCTCCAACCATATCAATTCCTATGAGTATGGTTCGGATGTGTCACTCTCGTTCCCAAGCATCGTCACCCCGTTCAATCTATTTACGACCATGGCACAGCGTGAGCGCCGTTTCCGCAAAGGTCATATCTCGCGTTCATTCTATGGTGTTCCTTCCACCACAGTGAAGGCCTCGATGAATGTGCTCAACAGGGCAGGTTATTTCCGTCGTCATGTGGTGTCGGGTGAACTTACCTACGACTGGACTACCTCAGCCAAGCATCGCCATTCGTTCAGTCCTTTAGTGTTGTCGTATGAGTTTATGAACAGCCGTACCGCAGCCTTCGATGAGGCCATCTCTGAGAGTCCTTATCTGCAGATAGCCATGCGCGACCAGTTTGTACCCAAGATGAGCTACACCTATACATATACCAGTCCGGCGAAATACCGTCATCCCATCATCTGGTCGACGACTGTCAGCGAGGCAGGCAACATCCTGTCGTTGGGTTATCTCTGTACAGGCAAGAAGTGGAACGACGAGGACAAGGAGATGTTCCGCAATCCTTATTCCCAGTTCCTGAAGTTGGAGACCGACTTTGTGAAGTACTGGCGCATCGCCGAGCATTCCACCTTGGTGGGTCACCTCAATGCGGGTGTGGTATGGAGTTATGGCAACAGCGAGAAGGCGCCTTATTACGAGCAGTTCTACATTGGCGGTGCCAACAGTGTGCGTGCTTTCAATGTGCGAAGCATTGGCCCCGGCCAGTATCTGCCTACAGGCAGCAAGTATTCCTATATCGACCAGACAGGCGACATTAAGTTTCTTGCCAACATTGAGTATCGTCCTCGCATTTGGGGCGACCTGTATGGAGCCTTGTTCCTTGATGCCGGCAACGTGTGGACACTTCGCAGCGAGGAGCACAGTCCGCAGGGACAGTTCAAGTTCAGAAAGTTCTTCAAGCAGATGGCTGTGGGCACGGGTGTGGGTGTGCGCTATGATATGGGTATGTTCGTCATCCGTGTAGACTGGGGTGTGGGGCTTCATGTGCCTTACGAAACCAGCAAGAAGGGCTTCTACAATATCGATTCCTTCAAAAACTCGCATAGCCTCCATCTGACTGTGGGTTATCCTTTCTGATTTTTGCCGGTAGTCGCATAGATGTAGACGAATGAAATATAAATCGCCAAAAAAAAAGTGATAAAAATTGTGCAGCAGTCATTTTTTTTATTACTTTTGCATATTGTTAGATAATATCAACTATTAAACAAATAAAATATGAAACCTACATTATTGCTTTTGGCGGCTGGTATGGGTAGCCGCTATGGTGGTTTGAAACAGCTCGATGGTCTGGGTCCTAACGGCGAGACCATTATGGACTACAGTATTTACGATGCCATTCAGGCAGGATTTGGCAAGATTGTCTTTGTCATCCGTAAGGATTTTGAAGATCAGTTCCGTGAGAAGATACTTGCCAAGTATGAGGGACATATCCCAGCAGAACTCTGCTTCCAGTCACTCGACGCTCTTCCTGAAGGATTCTCAGTTCCCGAGGGTCGTGAGAAGCCATGGGGTACCAACCATGCTGTATTGATGGCAAAGGACATTATCAAGGAACCTTTCTGTGTCATCAACTGTGATGACTTCTACAATCGTGACTGTTTCAAGGTCATAGGCAAGTTCCTTTCCGAACTTCCAGAGGGCAGCAAGAACAACTATGCCATGGTAGGTTTCCGTGTAGGCAACACCTTGAGCGAGAATGGTACTGTGGCTCGTGGCATCTGCTCAAAGGACGATGCTGAGAATCTGACCACAGTCGTGGAGCGTACAGAGATTATGCGCGTAGACGGCAAGGTGTCTTACAAGGACGAGGACGGCAAGTGGGTAGCTGTTGAGGACAACACTCCTGTATCTATGAACGTATGGGGCTTCACTCCCGACTATTTTGAGTACAGCGAGGCTTACTTCAAGGAGTTCCTCAGCGATCCTAAGAATATGGAGAACCTGAAAGCTGAGTTCTTCATTCCATTGATGGTCAACAAGCTGATCAACGACGGCACAGCTACCGTCAAGGTACTCGACACCACAAGCAAGTGGTTTGGTGTCACTTATGCTGCCGATCGTCCATCAGTAGTAGCAAGAATTCAGAGTCTGATAGACGAAGGCGTTTATCCAAGCAAACTCTTCTAAATGAACGTAAATATATTGAGTTCACAAGAAGCCGCTACCCTCCAGGAGATGATAGCGGCTTCTCAGCATATTGTGATATGTTGTCATAAGTCGCCCGACGGAGATGCCATCGGCTCTTCTTTGGGATGGCGTGGCTTTTTGCTCTCGCAGGGCAAGCAGGCACAGGTATGTATGCCCGACATGATGCCCGACTATCTGCAGTGGCTGCCCGACAGTCAGACCATTCTGCGTTACGACAAGCATCCTGCCGAGGTGCAGCGTGCTTTCGATGAGGCCGATTTGGTGTTCTGTCTCGACTTCAATGGCGCTGGTCGTCTCGACGAGATGCAGGATGTGCTTACCGGCTGTCGTGCCCGTAAGGTGATGATCGACCATCATCTGGCACCCTGTATGGATGTCAATCTTCAGATTTCTCAGCCCCACATGAGCAGTGCCAGTGAGCTGGTGTTCCGCATCGTGTGGCAGTTGGGAGGCTTCGAGCAGATGGACCGCAAGTGGGCTGCCTGTGTATATTGTGGCATGATGACCGATACGGGCGGTTTTACCTACAATTCCACCGACCCTACCATCTATTTTATTATCAGCCAGCTGCTTACCAAGGGCATCGATAAAGACAGGATCTATCGCAATGTATTCAATAACAGCAGCCTTTCTGCCATCCGTTTTCGCGGTTATCTGATGAGCGAGAAGCTCCGTGTGGTGGAGGGCTTGCATGCATCTTATTATTGTGTCACCCGTCAGGATATGAAGCGATTCCATTTCATCAAGGGCGACCTCGAAGGTTTGGTCAACGAACCACTGCGTATCAAGGGACATAAGTTTTCCATCTCCTTGCGCGAAGATACCGAGCGCGACAATCTGATATTGGTGAGTCTTCGTTCGGTCGACGACTTCCCGTGCAACAAGGTTTCCGAGCAGTTTTTCAATGGCGGAGGCCATCTCAATGCCTCGGGAGGCAAGTTGTTCTGCAGCATGGCAGAGGCAGAGGTGGTAGCCCAAAAAGCCATCAAGGCGTTCGAGGCATTGCTGAAATAAGAAAGATAAGTGATAAATAATAATAAAATAGGACTGCCAACATTGGCAGTCCTGTTTTTTTTTTGTACCTTTGCGCCATATTTGTATAAAAATTACGAACTTAAAGAATGAAGAAACTATTATTAGCAATGATAGCAGTAGCGGCTTTGATCTCATTTGCCGCTTGTGACCATAATGAGACCTATGCAGACCAGCGCGACAGAGAGCTGGACTCTATCAATGCATTCTTGCGCAATGAGAATATCAAAGTCATCAAAGAGGCCGAGTTTGAAAAACGTTTCGAAGCCCGTAAGGCTGGTGACAAGACGGTCAAGTTGACTGATACCGATCCCAACAACAACGAGTATGTGCTCTTCGAGAGCAATGGTATCTATATGCAGGTCATCAACGATGGTTGTGGCGACTATATCGCCAAGGGTAAAACCCAGAATGTGTTGTGCCGATTCACGGAGTATTGTCTTGCCAAGCGTGCCAAGATATGCGACGATGCCATCACACTGACCAATGATGTGCCTGCTTATGCGGCAATGACCGACGAGATAAGCGTTAAAAATACGTCAGGAACGTTTGAAGGCTCTTTTGTCGACACCTCTAAAAGTCGTTTGGCAATTACGTACAATTCCTCTTATTATGGTACCGTGAGTGCCACGGTTCCATCAGGCTGGTTGATTCCTTTCACTTGGATCAAGGTGGGGCGTCTCATTACTGCCGACGATGAACTGGCGCATGTGCGCCTGTTGGTACCTCATACTTATGGCACTACCTCAGCTTCAGCGAGTGTGTATGCCTGTCTGTATGACATTCGCTTCCAGGCTGCCCGTTAAGGGAGTGGTTTCTTTTCCTCTGAATATTTATCAAGCATTAACGTCTTAATAAGAATATTATGACTCTAATCAAATCTATTTCTGGTATCCGCGGAACTATAGGCGGACCAGCGGGCGATACTCTTAATCCGCTCGACATCGTCAAGTTTACTTCAGCTTACGCTACCTTTATTCGTCGTAGCGGACAGTCTTCAAGCAATACTATCGTAGTGGGCCGCGATGCCCGCATCTCTGGCGAGATGGTCAAGAATGTAGTATGTGGCACCTTGATGGGCATGGGTTATGATGTGCTCAACATAGGTCTGGCTACTACTCCTACCACCGAACTCGCTGTCACCATGAGTGGGGCAGCAGGTGGTATTATCATCACAGCCTCTCACAATCCTCGTCAGTGGAACGCCCTCAAGCTTCTCAATGAGAAGGGAGAGTTCCTGACAGCCGCCAACGGCAATGAGGTGCTTGCCATCGCCGAGAAAGAAGACTTCGAGTATGCCGATGTCGATCATTTAGGCAAATATACTGAGGACAATAGCTTCAACAAGCGCCATATCGATTCTGTGCTTGCTTTGAAACTCGTCGATGTGGAGGCTATCCGTAAGGCACATTTCAAGGTTTGTGTCGACTCCATCAACTCAGTGGGTGGTGTCTTCCTTCCAGAGTTGCTCGATGCGTTAGGAGTGGAGTATACCTTCCTGAACGGTGAGCCTACTGGCGACTTCGCTCACAATCCTGAGCCATTGGAGAAGAACCTCGGTGGCATCATGGACGAGTTGAAGAAGGGTGGCTACAACATGGGTATCGTTGTTGACCCTGATGTTGACCGCTTGGCTTTCATCTGCGAGGACGGCAAGATGTTTGGCGAGGAATATACCTTGGTGAGCGTGGCCGATTATGTGCTGAGCCATACTCCTGGCAATACTGTCAGCAACCTGTCTTCTACCCGTGCTCTCCGTGATGTGACCGAGAAGCATGGCGGCAAATATACAGCTGCTGCAGTAGGCGAGGTGAATGTTACCACCAAGATGAAGGACGTTCATGCCGTGATAGGTGGCGAGGGTAATGGCGGTGTCATCTATCCAGAGAGCCACTATGGCCGTGATGCCCTCGTAGGTATCGCCCTTTTCCTGAGCAGTCTGGCACATAGGGGTTGCAAGGTGAGCGAGCTTCGTGCCACTTTCCCCAACTACTTCATCGCCAAGAATCGTATCGACCTGACACCTTCTACCGATGTAGATGCTATCCTCGTGAAGGTAAAGGAGATGTATGGCAAGGAGAAGGATGTGACCGTAACAGATATCGATGGCGTGAAACTCGACTTCCCAGACAAGTGGGTTCACCTTCGCAAGAGTAATACCGAGCCCATCATCCGCGTATATAGCGAGGCTTCCACCATGGAGCAGGCCGATGAACTCGGCAAGAAGCTCATGCAGGTGGTTTATGATATGCAGTAGATGCTACGAAAAATTGCAGGAATATGGGTGAAATGTTCTTGCAGAATATAAGTAATAAAACCGCCCAACAGCTGATGTGCACTTGCACAATAGCTGTTGGGCGGTTGCCTTTCAGGTGTTGTGCGGTTGCACAACACGAGTAGTGAAGTTTTCTTTTTACTCTTCGGCGAGTTCTTTCATCGTGTCGTTGAGAGTATTGAAGAGTACATTGATGTTTTCTTCTTCCTCCTTGCACGCCTCTTTGAAGAGCGCCACAGGGTCTTCGCTGCTGCTTTTCAGCGGTGTCTCGTTGAGCAGTATGTTCACGTTGTTGAGCAGCATGCCGTGGATAGTTGGCATGTGCAACTGTGGCAGTTTGCCCTCCTTGCTTCCACATTTCAGTCCGGCGGCATAAGCCTTCACGATAATCCTTATCAGCAGGTGCACAGCCATGGGCTCGTCAGCCAGACTGATGAGGATGCCGTGGGTATAGTCGCGTACATGCTCCTCAAGGGTAGTGAACTTGCCCTGCAGAAGCCAGGTGAAGTTGCGCTTGTATTCAGCCTCCATCGCCTTGTACAGCTGTGGACTCTTGCAGGCAATGCGCAGGTAGTCGAGCATGGTAGGCTCAAAGGTTGGGTCAGCTTTCTTCATACTGTCGAAGTTCTTGTGCATGCGCTCGTTGGCTTCCTCGGCAGTCTTGTAGTTCAGACGTACCAAGGTAGAGAACATGATGTCGAAGTAATATTGGTTTACCTCGCCATAGTGTTCCAGCATCATCTGCTTGATTTCCTTTGGATCGTTCTTCTTCTCGAAGTCGTTGCCCTCTATGACAGCATCGATGATGCCACGTGCGTAAGCCTCGAAGAAACCTCTTATGAAACTTGCCACAGCCTGATAGCTGTTTATTCTTTTCTTCATTTATTTGAATATCTTGAATTCGTAGCCCTGTTCCTGAAGCCATTCTATAGCCTTCGGAAGGGCAGTCTTCAATTTGTCTATGCTCTTCAGTGAGTCGTGGAATGTAATGATACTTCCGTTGCGGGCGTATCGTTTCACATTGTCTACCACGTCCTCTGCCGTCAGCCACTTGGAGTAGTCGCGTGTTACCACATCCCACATGATTACCTCGTAGGTGCGGTGCAACCACCAGTACTCGCTGGGTCTCATCCATCCGTGTGGCGGACGGAATAGGTGGGCGTGGATGATTTCGTTGGCCTTGTTGGTGTTGAGCACATAGGAGATCACCCGATGCTTGAAGGCTCCAATGTGGTTGAATGTATGGTTGCCTATCTGATGGCCCTCTGCCACAATCTGGTTGTAGAGGTCATGATTGCGCAACACGTTTTCTCCCACCATGAAGAATGTCGCCTTGATGTTGTATTTCCTCAGCGTCTCAAGGATAAAAGGTGTAGATTCGGGGATGGGTCCGTCGTCGAACGTCAGGTAAACAGAGTGTTCCTTCGGATCCATCCTCCAAATAGCCTTCGGATACAGCCATCTCAGCCATTTGGCTGGTTGCTCGATAAACATAGACGAGTTCTTTTTAAATGTTTAATATTCAGAAGCTAAAGGAGTTAAGGAGTTATCGCTCCCTTCGGTCGCTGAGGAGTTAAGACAATAGTATTGAGGGAATGTTCTATGTCTAATGTAAATGTTAAGTCCTCAAAAGCATTTGTCTTAACTCCTTAACTCCTTATTTTTTTAGTACCCTTCAGGCATACGTCCTCCACGTCCGTGATAGAGTGTGTAGAGGGCGTTGAGCTGCTTGGCATACTGTGCTTCCAGTTTAGGACTTACCATGCCAGCCACCTCTGCTGCACTCTGCATGATCATGATCTGGCGTATGCAGTCGCTCTGTGCCTGTGCGAATCGGTCGGCGTTGAGCGAGAGGTAGTAGTTGAGATACTGTGTGGCGTTGGTCCATACCTTCTTGAGGTATTCCTCACCCTTGGCCTTCTGACCGGTGAGGAGCCATCCTCGTGCCATGTCGAGACCGCCGCTCATATAGTCGACAGGAACATTATAATAAGGTATCTCCACGTCGGCTTTCTTCAGAATGTCGATGGCTTTCTTGTCCTTGTGCTCAGCGATGAGCGCCAGGGCTGTCTGAGCCAGCAGGCGACGGTGAGTGTAGCACATACGCATAGTGGTTTCGTCCACATACAGACCTTTCTGCTTCAGGTTGCCAAACTTGAAGCGGGTCATGATGTTGTGGTATGCCTTCTCCGTATCAAAGTTCTTGGCACCAGGTTTGTTGGTGGTGAAAGGAGTGATACGGTTGACGAGTCCCTCCTGTACGAAGTTGTCACCCAAGTTCATATAGTTCTCCTCACCTACGGTGAGTGCCACATAGAGCGGACGCTTCCAGTTGCATTGTGCCAGCATCTCGAGCATCATGAGGTCGTTCTTGTAGAGCGCGTTTTTTCCTGCCAATGAGATAACCATCTTGTCTGGTATGCTGTCGGCTGCCATCATCATACCGCTCTGCTTTACAGCCTCCTTGTCGATAGTGAGGTAGAGGGTGTCGGTAGGAATCATGTGCAGGTCGGGGTTCTTGCTGCGCACCCAGTATTTCAGCACATTCTTCAGCTCGAATGGATCCTCGCCAAACTGCTTCTTGGCTGTCTCGGGATCCTGTTTGTAGAAGTCGAGAATCTGCTGCTTAGCCTCTGGCTCTATGGTCACATACTCATTGGTTCCTGAACAGAAGTCGAGTCGTGGCCAGGTGATAGGAACAGAAGGTGAATTGTATGCAGGACGTTTCATCTGGTCGATATACCAGTCGGTCTGCAGATAGCTCAGGTTGCAAACTCGTGCGTCTGTGCCTACACCTTCCACTTCCTGGTTGTACCACAATGGGAAGGTATCGTTGTCACCGTTGGTAAAGATGATAGGATTGCCCTTCTCCTGGAGCGACATCAGATAGTTCTGACCAAAGTCGCGGCAGGTGTATCGGTTGCTGCGGTCGTGGTCATCCCATGTCTGCGAAGCCATTTGTATAGGTACAAGGAGTGTGATGACTGCCACGATGGCTGCTACGGCAGTACCGCTCAATTTGGCATGCTCTTTCAGCAGGTCGAGGATAGCCAGTACGCCCAGGCCACACCAGATGGCAAAGGCATAGAACGAGCCGGCATAGGCGTAGTCGCGCTCACGAGGCTGCATAGGCACCTGGTTCAGATAAATCACGATGGCAAGACCTGTCATGAAGAAGAGGAAGAACACCACCCAGAACTGCTGGATACCGATAGGCAGCAACTCCTCTGTCTCCTTTCCGTTCTTCACCACCTTGCGTTTGCGGGTGTACCATGCCTGCCAGAAGAGACCGATGAGACCCAATATCAGAGGCATGCAGTAGAACACGTTGTGTCCCTTATTCTCCTTCAGGTCATCAGGCAACTTACTCTGGTCGCCCAACATGGCGTTGTCGATAAACGGAATGCCCGTAATCCAGTTGCCATGCTCAGGCTCGCCGTTGCCCTGGATGTCGTTCTGTCGTCCGGCAAAGTTCCACATGAAGTAGCGCCAGTACATGAAGTTGCACTGGTAGGAGAGGAAGAAGCGTATGTTGTCCCACTGTGATGGAACCTTTACTGTCATGTTCTCACCGCAACGGTCGAAAGGTACTTCTGTTCCGTTGACGCCACCCATCCAGTCTTCGTATGCCTGTGCGTGAGCGGCATCATACATACGTGGGAAGAACATATTCTGCGCATACTTATATTTATTCTTGTGGCTCACCACGAAGTATGAGTCCTTCTCGTCCTTGCTGGCTTTCTCCTTGCGCTGGTATACGGGAGCACCCTCCGTCATCACCGGCTTGCACATGTCGCCATCTACCTCGAGTGCCACCTGTGAGGTATAGGCCTGTCCGTAGAACAGAGGGCGGTCGCCATACTGGTCACGGCTCAGATAGCTGCCAAGGGTGAAGATATCCTCTGGCGAGTTCTGGTCCATAGGAGGGTTGGCAGCCGAGCGGATCACGATGAGGGCATAGCTTGAGTAACCTATCATCAGCATCAGCATGCACAGCAGGGCTGTGTTCTTCACGCGGGCTGAGATGAGAGGCAGGAACTGCACTTTGGTCTTGGTGAGTCCGGTAGTCTCGACGTTCTTAACCACAACTTCCTTCTTGCGCTTGTAACCCAGTACAAACCACAGTACGATGAGCACCGCGATACCTGTGATGGCAGCGCTCCATCCATATCCGTAGAAGGGGATTCCGAGCATGCCGAAGCCTAAGACGAAGGCAAGGTTCTGTCGCTTCTCGTTCTTGTCAGTGGCATTGTAGGTCTCGTAGATACCCCAGATGACCGAAGCCACCAAGCAGATGATATATACGATCTCACCCGTATTGAATGGGCAGCCTAAGGTGTTGACGAAGAACAGCTCAAACCATCCGCCCACGGTGATGATACCAGGCACCACTCCATAGAGCACGGCAACGACTACCAGGAAAGAAACGAACAGCGCCAGGAGCGAACCCTTGAGGTTGGCATGTGGCACCTTCTTGTAGTAATATACCAATACGATGGCAGGGATGCAGAGCAGGTTGAGCAGGTGAACACCGATGCTGAGGCCTGTCATATAGGCGATGAGTACCAGCCATCGGTCGCTGTGAGGCTCGTCGGCATGGTCTTCCCATTTTAGGATAAGCCAGAAAACCACGGCAGTAAAGGCAGATGAGAAAGCATATACCTCACCCTCTACAGCCGAGAACCAGAAGGTATCGCTGAAGGTATAGATGAGTGCTCCCACCATACCCGATGCCTCGATGCCTACCATCTTGGCGGTGGTCATCTCTTTCCAGTCGCCGATGATGAGCTTGCGTGCCAAGTGGGTGATGGTCCAGAAGAGGAACATGATGCAGACGGCACTCAGCAGAGCGCTCATCGTGTTCACCATCTTGGCGACTTGTGTGGTATCGCTGGCAAAATGAGTAAAGAAATTACCTAAGAGCATGAAGAAAGGTGCCCCAGGAGGGTGACCGATTTCCTGCTTGTAGGCAGTTGTGATAAACTCTGGACAGTCCCAGAAACTGGCTGTCGGCTCAATTGTGGAGCAATACACGAAGGCCGCAATAAGGAAAGCGACCCATCCGAAGATATTGTCCACCAATTTGTACTGTTTCATTATTGTTTTAAAACTTAAATGTATGATTTTACTTTCTTTACGATGCCTCAGGGCATAAATCGCTGCAAAGATACTAAAAAGAGAAGAAAAGAGCGAAGTTTGCTGTTTTTTTTAGATAATATTATATTTCTCAGAAAGCCCCTTCCATAAAGCGATTGTGGAACAGGTCCTGTTCATCATCGTCAGTCATGCCAAAGCCATCCTCATCACGATAATACATACCATCAGGATTAACCTCCCATCTCATTTTGGCTATGCCATCCTCATAATCATAGATATTTTGCAACAAAAATTAAAGGATTGGGGTTAAATAGGCCTTTATCTTAATATTTAAGCCGTAGCGAAATCATAAACTCACGACCACGCAGCGGTACGCGGTAGTATTGAAAATTGGCTCTTTGATAAAGCGAAACTTCGTAGTCTTTGCGGTTAAACAGATTGTTGATATTTGCGCTTGCAGACCAGCGAGAATTGAAATCGTAGCGCATACCGGCATTCAAAAAACTGTTAATAGAGTAATGGTTACGGACTATTTCGAAGACCGATTGCGAAAAGTCGGCATACATTCGGAGTTTACTGATAGGATAGAAATCCATTGTTAAGGAATAATAGGCATTTTTCAGCAGATTGTCAGTTGCGGAGAAGACATCAGGCTTTTTCCAACTGATATTTCCGGCCATGGTGAGTTTGGGTTGGAACCATGTTAGTCCGCTCCATTGCGCCGTGATTGAAGCATGCAAGGCATGATAGCGCAGATAATCTTCCACCTCGTTTTGAGACACAAACTCCTTATTATATGAATAATTGGTCTGTCCGCTCAAATTGATGTGGGCATCGCGAAAGTTCTTACGACATGACAGTGCCATGCTCCAGGTAGTTTTCGTGCGGTCGTTCCACACTGGAACAAAGAGCGTATAATCGGGCATATAAAGACTTTTAAGATAATGGTCGGAAGTACTGCGCGTCCAGCCGACATAAACATTCCACGAAAAGAGCGTGATGGTGTTCAGATACGACAGACGGAGATTCGCCAACGCGACACGCTGCACCGAAAGGCTGTCGATACCTGTCGTAAATGTACGGTAGTTGTTCATCATCGTTCCATTGAACCAAGGATCGGCGTTTGAGGCATTTTGGTTATAGGCTACCGATGTTTCCATTCGCAATAGATAACTTATTTGTTGAGTGAAATCGAGCGAAGGAGAGAAAAGAACTTTTTGGTCTTTTTCTTTCCGCCAGCCACAGCGGTAAATGGTATATTCCACAGGAAGAAGTAGTTCGACGTTTCCACCGCTCCACTGAATTTGATACGATGGTTCGAGTGTGTGCAGCCAATAGGACGAAGTAGCCGTCTGTTGGGTATCGTATAGTCGGTTGTGCTTGTATTCTATAATGTAACCCAACGTCAAGGGATTGCCCGCTATATTGAAAGCCGTGGAAAGCCGGTGGCGCATAAACCAATGATTCAGATAATAGCTCTGCCGTTTGTATTCGTTATCTGCTGTCCAATAATCAGAAAGTCGCTCGCGCGTCTGATAGGTACGCACAATGGAAGCCAAACTATAGACACGACTTGGAGTGGTCAGGTTGACATTGGCGACATTCTGAATAAAATAAGGTTTGCGATGTATGTTCTCTCCCAAAGAGCCTAAATTGGATACATTTTGATTATAGGAGCTGACATCCTGCCATTGCCCCGAAAGGACGTTTTCCACGTACACCTTCTTGCCATTCAATTCGTAACGCACCTGTCCTTTTACTACATCTTCACAGCTCTTTTGCCGATTGTTTTCGTAAATACTAATTGTGTCGCCCGCATAATACTCGCTTCGGGTGCTATCCTCACGGTTTTCTCCTTCGTGGTTGTAAAGCAGATTGAAACGTAAAGTGGAATAAGGAGTGAAAGCGTGCATATAATTCAGTCCGGCAAAATAGGAACGGTTGTTCAAGTAATAAATAGGTGAAATGGGTGGACGGCGGGTTGTAGTAGAATAGAGGAAAGGAGCAGGCAATTGCTCTTGTGCATAAATGCCCGTAAAGTTCGACATGCCATTTTGCAAGTTGCGCAATGAGGCACCTCTGTTGTTTAAGGCTCCGGTAAATAATACTTGATTTTTCTTTGCCACTTGAATCCCTGTCAGACTACCGTCCCATATAGCAGGCGTTCCTCCGGCTCCCACTTCTGCGTCACCAAAAGGGCGCATTTTATAGTTCTTTTTTAACCTTATATTGAGTGTCGCATGATTACTATGAATTTTTCCTTCCAAGGCACGGATGGGCTGATTATTTTCCATAACCTGAATCGTAGATACGGCCTCAGCTGGCATATTCTGAGTGGCTTGGTTGTATTGATCACCCATAAGGTCTAATCCCTCAATGTTCAGTTTATTGATGCTGCTACCCTGATACAGAATTTGTCCTGAAGTCGTCACTTCAATACCCGGCATGCGTTTGAGCACATCCTCAATGCTATAGTCCTCTTTTTGACGAAAAGACTCTACATAATAGTCAAGCGTATCTTTTTTACGAGTTATAGGGGCCATTTTCACTACAACTTCATCAAGCTCATAAGGCTTTTTTTCTAACTGAACGGTATATTGATATTTATCCTTTTGAACTGAAATAATTTGTGTGGCATAGCCCATTTTCGAGAATGTCAGTTTATTTACATTTTTCTTGTATTGCAAATGAAATTGTCCGTTGCTTTGGGTGATACCATAAGCCAGTAAAGAATCCGTGGCACTTAATGCCTTACATAATACATTAGCAATGCCAATGCCTTCTGTATTCATAACAATACCCTTAAAAACGACTTCTGTTTCCTGTGCCCATACAGACAAAGGAAACAGAAATAGCATAAATAATATTTTTAAAATCTTTACCATTGTAATTCAAGCATATTACTGGGACGTTTCGGCTTGTTTGCTTCCGGAGTAACCATTTGGCCATTCTTTTCGACCCTTACCTTGTAAATCTCAATACTCAGATTATCAAAATCCTCAATATCATTCCGATAACCGGTCAGGGCATTCTCGCGTGTGGTTACAATCAAATCTTTGATATACTTTTTTTTATAAAGATACATGTCACTGTATTGAGGCATCTTTCCGACCCCGTTATTTGTAAAAATCCAATTGCGACCTTCATCATGGATTTCCATGATCAGCCCAGGCAATCCTGTAAAAAGATAAGGTCCGTAAGGAAGTGCTATCGTTTCAGTGTACCATGCAATATAATTTCGACCGGCAAAAGAACAAATGGCCTTTTTGCAAGCTCTTTGATTTATTATAGAATCCCCGGCTACCAATTGCCAGTCCATTTGAGGCGTTGGGTAAGTGTACTCGTAGCTTCGCAATACATCGTAAGTCTGTACCGTGGTTTTTTGTTCTTCTAAATCAGTTAGCGTAACAAAGAAAAAATTCCATTTTTTAATAGCTTGCATCCATTCTTCACGAGCCTTTTGGTCCTTTTTATTTTGTTTGCTACTGGCTAAATAGTCATTTATTGAATCGAGTGCCAATCGATTATAATCACTAAAAAGTAAGTGCTTATCTGAAACCATCAATACTGTTTGCGCTTCAGTATAATCATTCAACTTGGTAGAATCTTTGCGGAACTTTAATTCATAAAATACTCCCAACTTGGCATGATCAACAACACTCCTCTTTGATTTCTCATAAAAATCGCCACTCTCACTATATAGCCTTTGAGCCTTAATCGTGTTCGACCATAATAATATCGTAATAAATAAAACAAGGAATCTCATTCTGTTAATTTTAATGAATTATCGCTTTTGGAAAATTGTTAGGCATATTGCCTTGATGGTGATATAGATCATCTGATAAGTATTTCCGTAATACGTACTTGTTCCAATGATGCAAGTTCACTTGATGTATATAGTAGATACGCTCATCTAAAGTGGTAGTTTTATGCAAAATTTCCATATGATGAGTAAAACTAATGCCCACGAAATCTTCTATACGCAAGTCTGCTAACTCTATAGGTCTGTTAATACAAAGGAGTGTCTTTTCTCCTATTTCAACACCTTCTTCTATTTTATTTTCAAGCTGTTGTAATTGGTTCGCCATTGGCGAACCAATTGAAAGGCATTGCCATTCCTCATAGAAGATACGCATGTTCTTCAAGTTACCAGAAGAAAAACCTCTTAATCCTGGTAATTCATGTTGCAGCCTGTCACTAATAGTATCAAGAGCCTTTGCGCCCCAATGTGCTTGCTGTAAATTGATAGACACATAACGTCCTATACCATAATATAAAGACAATTGTATGGCATTACTTGACTGGCTCGCCTGTGCTTGAGCTCGCAAAATAGCCCCTTTTATGGTTTGGACAGCTTTATCTACTGTTATATTGTTTCCTTCCATTATACTCTATTTTGATATTATTTGCAAAGGTAGTGCTTTTAGCCTTTAAGCCACTATTGCACAACCCCTTTCTTTGAAAGGAACGTAAAATCAATGGTATTATTGCTGTGATTGTACTTTTATTAATCGCTTCACTCGTTGTACGGTACTCACGTCCTTTCCACTTAACTTCGCCACATCCCGAATGGAATACCCCTTGCGGAGCAAACTAATAACTTCCCAATATTACTTTGGCTTGCAACCAATTGTCTTAGAATCTTGGATAACGTCTTTTACACTGTTTTCTTCTAAATTGTTTTTGGATTTCCAAAAAACAGTCTTCGTAATCCTCCTTTTTGAAAACTTGAACATCCGATACGTTAGCCTCTTTAAAATATGGAACATACGCAGGACCAAAGGTCAAAGCCACGTTTCTTGCGCTATTTACAAGAGTACTATTGTCTAAGACCTCTGGTCGCTTGCATGAACTCAAGAATAGTGTACATAATACCGCTATTCCCCAAACTACAATCATTATAGATGGTATTTTTTTCATAATTCGTAATTTTTAATTTGCATTTCGCATGAACATGTTACCAATGACTTGATTATGTCTTTGCCTTCTTATTTTAAGATTGCACTTTCACTATTTTGATGTTTGTAATCTGGTGACTTTGATGTCTTCTTGCCATAGTCAAAACTATAAACAATTTTCAGATTTGCATACTGATTATAACTACGACTTTGATCTATTTGTTTGAAAGAATAATATGATGCAGATAATTCATCTACAATGTTATTCTTCATCAGGAATAAATTGTTTGCATTAGCTTCGATAGCCCAATTCCCATGATTCCACATTGCCGATAGTTGATACCGCCAAAATGTCTTTCTATTAATCTGGCTGTCTATCAAATCTCTTGTCGGTGACGCTATGGATGCACCAAAAGAAAAATCCCGAACATAGTAGTTTATCATAGCAGTCCCAGAGAATGCGGACAAATTACGATGTTCTGCTCCTCCTCGAACTAAATGTTCAATCCATTGACCGGATAACTTCATGTTAAGCGAACCTGAAGGTTTATAGGTTATAGACATATCTGCACTGGGACGATGATAGATACAGTCATCTCTAAAAGTGCTAATAAGATGCCCGTCTCGAATATAGTAATCCGAAATAATAGAATGATTTTGGTAAAAGTATGACACTCCCGTTTGCAAAGCGAATTTGTTAAGGTTCAAGGTATGGCTTAATCGCGGATTCAAAAGAATTGAATTATCCATGTTAGAATTACCTTTGAGAATGATGATAGGATCTATCTGCTGTTCTACATTGTTAATCGTATTTATTCTCGGATAGGTGTTTCCCAAAGCGAACATAAATTGAAGTTGCTGTACTTTATCTATCCTATAAGTAGCTCTTGCTTGAAGTCTCGGAGTAAGATGATTGATTGACTTCATCCCCTCCAAACGATATGTTAGAAATGACAGTCCAGGATTAATATCAAAGAAAAAACTCCCTAAACGTTGGGAATAGTCTGCAAAAAGGATGGTTTCGGACGAATGCAAATTTTGATTATATGCAGAAGTCCCAATGTATTCGGAATCACTAATTCTCATGAACTCGTATAAACTGAAAGCCAATCTATTTCTATGACTGAACGCCATAGAATAGTTTGCATTCGCTTTGATGTAATAATAATCTTCCTTGACAAGTGAACGAAAAGACACATTATCATCGTTATAGAGACGGTCATAATCGTTTCGAGAATAATATCCATCAAAAACATAATCCAACGATTTTGTGTTAGAAAATGTGTGCAATCCGTAAAAATAGACACTTGGACGATAAGATTTGTTTCTTGTGTTAATGTCCAAAATGCTACCGTTCTTGATTGCAGCTGCAGTTTTCCAATACTCCGTCATTCCATTATTGACACCGTTTTTTGAGGCATTCCATGCCATACCACCTCTAAGCATCCAAATATATTTTCTTCCTCGGTTGCTGATTGATGCCTGTACATATTCTTCCGTTTGCCTATTGTCAGCATTATTGTAATGCTGCAGTCTATTCAGTTGATAATCAGGGAAAATAAAAGTCTCATTCTCGTCCATAGACGATTTTGGATTTTCCAAAGAATATCCAGCCCAAAGGTTAAAACTTTTGGTTCCTGTGACAAATTTCGAAATAAGATTGTAATCACCATAGAGATAGCCTACATTATGAGACGCATCAAGTTGCGTGTAGCCACCATTGTTGAGTGGTTTCATTATTATGTTTATAGCATATGCATCTTTTGCATATTTACCAGTCGGCACATCAAAATATTCCACTCGAGAAACGTCCTTCGGTCTTAAAGACTGTACCTCTCGAAAATCAACTTCACGCCCATCTATATAGAGAGTCGCAGCCCCATTGGGAGTTGCCACACTTCCAGTCGAACGCTCGACAGACACTCCCGGAATCATGAGATTGCTCAACAGATCATAACCAGTTACAGCATGTTTACGTTGCTCTTTTGTAGGAATAGCAAGGATATGATCATCTTCTCTTGTAAGATAAGATGACTTTACAACAACTTCACCAAGTTCTTTGCCTTGAATAAAAGTTTTAGTTGTATCTGGTTTCTGTGCATAAGTTACGTGTATGCACAAACTCATTATGATGACTAACAATGTTTTCATCTATTTCTTCCCTATTTTCCAAGAGACTTGAACTTCTTGGAGATGCACTTTTTATTTCTATATTTACATGCTAAAAGTTATACCATCCTCAGTGTCCCATGCGCGAGGTATCTACCTCCTTGACCGTCTTCTCCTTGTAGCCACCAAACTTATAGATAACTGCGAAGGTGACAGATGCCCAGTTGTAGTTGATCTTCATACGGTAGTCTTGGTTGCCTTGCACGGAACGGGTATCGTATTTATTGTTGAAGATGTTGTTGCCATTAAGGCGCAATCCCCATCTTCCATCATGCGACGACCATTGCAGTTTGGCATTCATACTAAAGATAGGACTTATGTCGTAAACACCTTGTATAGCCTTTGTCTGATAGAACGGATTAAGGATGAGACGGAGATCCTGCGTGCTACAGAGTTTTACGGATGCGGTGCCTCCAAGGACGACAGACAGCTTCTTGCGGTCGAAAGGCAGGTCAAAGAAATGGTCGCTCTTGTCGTGCTTGTAGGTTCCCATGACAAACACGTTGCCGTTGAGCCATTGGCCTGCATTGAAGATGGCAGAGGCTTGTAGCCCGAAGCTGTTTGAATAGTTGAAATTGGTTTCCTTCATTATCACCGCCATGCGGTCGGTGGTCTGGTAGGGTAGCTGCACGGAATAATCGGGCTTCAGACTTGCAAAAGCCATAAGCGTATAACGTCGCTTTATCTGCCACATCAGATTGACATTATAATAAGAGAAGGGTTTCAAATCGGGATTGCCATGTATCTCGGTGTAGGTGGATGAGTAGAACACATTGCTCATAGTGGACCAATAACTCGGGAACTCAGAGTTGGAACTGAATGATAGATTGAGCAAATGGTTGTCGTTGACGTTCCACAAAGCATTGAGCGTAGGATATACGCGCCATTTATCCCATATGGGAGAGTGATATTGCTCGGCAGCAACAGATGCTTCAAGACTAATAGCCTTGTTTATCTGCTTGCTGAAACCTGCATATATGTTCCATATACGCTCGTTGAGGTCCACGCTGCTTGTCCCATCGGGCAAAACGCTCCCATCCTTGTCTATTGTGGTCTGATAACTCTTGTTGCTTGTGAATTGCCCTTTCACACCATACGACAATCCCCAGCCATGTGACAAAGAATGGGTTTGGTCGGCTGTGAACATCCATTTGTTGATGGTCTGCTCGCTGCCGCTTGTCAGGTTGCGTTCAGTTTCATTTTTGTTTTCCGTAGTTATCGTACCATCGAGGGCTTGTTGCTGAGGCGTGCGATAGTAAGTGTACGAACCGCTAAGGGTTAGTCCGAAAGGAAGCGCGTAGTTTACATCCACATTGTGCAGATATTCATGACTGTCACGATGCATTCCGCTTATGCTTGAACCTGTCGTGCGGCTGTTTGAGTTTGTCTTGTCCCATTGTCCCGTATAGGCTACGTCAAGACGATTGTTCTTGCTAAAGGTGTAATTCATCCCCAGTCGGTAGTCGTGTGTAATGCCAAACGACTTCTGCCCGGTTTCATCATTATAGTGTATACGATTGTTGCCAAGTGGATGATTGGCTATGCGTGAAGACTCACCGTAGGAATTGCCGTTTACATATTTATATTGTGCGTCAAGTCCAAACTTGTCTCTTTGCAAGGAAAGATATAAATTACCAAACTCATTGGCGTATTTGTTTTGCCGCATGCCACCAATGATTTGTCCCGAAAGCTGATTGGTACCGGCGTAGTCTTTCGTGACGATGTTGATTGCCATGCCACGCACATGATAGCGAGCAGGGACGGACAGCATCACCTCGGCTTTTGCCAACTGTGCGGCTGGCATTGCCTTCAGACGCTCTGTCAGTTGTTCCTGCGTCAATGTGGTGGCTTGTTCGTTGATAATCAACGTTACTTCATTGCCCGAGAAAGATATGCTGCCTGTGGCATCGCTGACACCAGGTATGCGTGTCAATGCCTCGTAAGCGTTGTCGGCAGGCAATTGTTTTAAGAGTAGCGGCATATTGTACGACAGCATACCCCGTTCTGCCTTGACAATGGGGCGAGAACCTTTTACCATCACTTCTGGAAGATTGTGCAACATTGTCTCCATTGTGAGCGAATCCGTTTGCGTCCGAGTTTGAGCTTTCACGTTAGCAACAGAAAGCAAAAATAATCCTAAAAGAAATATCTTCTTGGCCATATTTTATCTTTTTAAGTTATCTTTTTCTATGTTATTCAAAAGTACGAAAAACAATCCACAAACGAGAATGTTCTGCTATACGTATAGTAGTGTATTACCCTTTGTTGATTCTTTCCACCAATTCGTCTGGTGTAAGTATCTCCATCTTGGAGAAACCAAACCACTTCTTGCCCAAGTCCTTAATGGATGCACCTATGTGATATACACAGTTCGCTGCTCTCCTTTTTTTCTATTTTATCTGTCATATTTATATTCATTTTTCCAAAATCACAAATTGTGACTTTGAACATTACCATATTTAACAGCATTCAAAGGTAGTGCTTTTAGCCTTTAAGCCACTATTGCACAACCCCTTTCTTTGAAAAGAACGTAAAATCAATAGTATTATTGCGATGATTGTACTTTTAGTAATCGCTTCACTCGTTGTACGGTACTTACCCCTTTACCACTCTACTTCACCACATACCTAATGGCTATGTCGTTAATCCTACCCATACCCCCTGTTTTAGGGTGCATGGGTAGTTTTTTTTCAAAAAAAAAATCGTAAATTTGCAGCGAGAAATAAAAACTTGAAGAATAAACAACATAAAAATGAACTTATGAAGAAAATCTCGTTGATAGTGATGAGCTGCATAATAGCTTGCGGACTGCTCGCCAACCACGGCATCGTGAAGGGCGTAGAAATGTCGCCTAAGGTAGAGGACACGGTATCGATTGACAAGAAAATCACTGATAGTCAATGGCTATCGAACAACTCCGACACGTTGGAAGTGGACACAGCTGGCGAAGACTCGGTGGTGAATGTGGTGGCCTACTTCTGCAAGGGTGACACCTGCGAATACTGGATATATGAGAATGAGTGGAAGGTGAACGGCAAGGACACGGTGAAGACGCTCGGCGTATCCACCCAGGTGCGCCTCGTGGTAAACGATTCCACCAGCAAGGGCTATAAGATGAGCTACACCTTCCTGGACGTAAAGGCCGATTCGGTGGGCGACAACTTCCGGGACAAGATGATGGCCATGGTAGCGGAGCGCACCGCCAAGAGCGTGATAGGCACCACCATCAACTTTGAGACCGATGAATGCGGTCGCATCACCAAGATTACCAATCTCTCGCAAATCAAGAAGCAGGCAAAGGCTCTCTTCAAGGCGAGCATGAAGGACATCGCCGCCATGCCCATCATGCAGGAAATGAAGAAGGCGATAGGTTTTGACTTCATGAAGATAGGCAACCAGGCTAACACCGACGAGGTGGTGGAGGGCTACCTGGAGGAGCTGAAACTGCTCTTCGCCTGCCACGGAAGCCAATATGCCGTGGGCGAGCATCACGAGCACGAGGATGCCACCAAGGATAGTTACGCCAACGACACTTATATCAATGCCAGCATAGAGAAGAATGGCAACTACACAATCTCCTGCGAGGTGGTCAGCGTGATACCAAAGGAGACCGTGAAGGAGGTGATGGGCGGACTGATGGGTGCCTTCATGGAAGGACTGAAGGGCAAGAAGACCGAGGACGGCAAGGATCATGATGGCGACATCAAGGACTTGGACGACGAGTTTAAGAAGGAGATAGACAAGGCAGTTGACCAAGATGCCCAGACCTCGGAGTATCTCAGTGTGACCTGCTTTGAGGATGGCTGGCCTAGCAGCGTGTTGAAGCAAAATAAAACTGTGATGGCTGGCCGTGGCAAGCTGAAGCAGAAACTCATCGAGGCTTGCCGATTCGCACAGCGCGAGAAATGATGAACTTTTTCGACCTGTACAGATTGAAAGTTTTCTAACTGTACGGTTGAAACGGGCTGAAAGCCCAAAAGCTCTTAGGAGGGTGCGTCACAGACTTATGACACACCCTCTTGTATGGGGGAAAAGACAAATTGTTTATTCTGGTTTCTGCACAAATATGATTTTATCAAAAATATCACCTGCAGAAACTTCTACACGAACATAACGTCCATCCTGTGTTTCGTTTGGCGCAAATGTAACAGTGAGCGTATTTCCTTCCACCTTTGAAGATGTATAGCTGCCTTTAACTTCGGAATAAGGTTTGTCATCATACGCAGGAACGTTTTTAATGGTTTTATCACCCACCTGCTCATTAACGTATTCAATCCAAAAATTCTTGTAATTCTTGCATTTGAAAGTATATGTACCGCCAAGTTTTGGCACGCCAATAGCCTTGCCAAAACTTGGTGTCAGTGCTTCTTCATAATTGTTCTTTTCCCATTTCATGGCATCCCAATCACCATCGTCTTTGCTGCATGAAGTTAAAGATAAGATGCAAGTAAAAAGCAACATGGTTGCAAATAGTCTTTTTTTCATTTGCTATATATTTTATGATTTTAATGCGCCAAAATTAATACTTTTTTCTTAACGAGCAAATGTTTGAGGTCGTTTTTTTAGAAGATTCAATCTCGTTATATAATGAAAAATCAAAGTGTGAAAATGCTTCCATACTGCGAAAGTACGGAAGCATTTGTATGTGGGAAAAGCCAAGATTATTTTATAACATAACGGAAGATGTCAAAGCGAGAAAAGCCAATGCTTTCGAGAATTTCCCTGCTTTTGATTTGATTGCTTTTATTGTTGTAGTTTTTTATGAGAGGAATTCTGATAATGGTCTTATCTGCATACCCATTGTCTACAAGCCATTTGAGATTGGCTAATACAAAAGAGTTGTCCTTGCCTGTGTATTGCTTGTAAATAAACTCGTCCATATCTTTGATGTCAATCACTAAAAGGTCAGCAAATTGAGCAACTTTAAAGATATTTTTGTTCGGTACATTCAATGAAGATTCTATGGTGATTTTCCATTCCTCTGGCATTTTTTGAGTAAACTCACTTATAAAATCAGCGTACAGCAGTGGCTCACCACCACCAAAAGTAACTCCTCCACCCGTAGCCAAAAAATAAATATTGTCAGGCATCAAGCGTTCTATCAGTTTATCAACAGTAAGCTTACATTCTGGTGATTCTTTGAAGCATTGGGCGTTTATGCAATATGCACATCTAAGTGGACATTCATGAAATGCAACGAGAGTAGTGATGCCTTCACCGTCTGTAGCCAAGCGGTGACGGTCAATTCCTATCAATGGTGCTTCTAATGGTGGCATAAGTTACTTTAGCATAATATCTATTGGTATCATAATTTTCGCACATGTCGGCTTGCCGTCTTTTAAGGCTGGCTTCCATTTAGGCATCGCTTTTACAAGTCGTAACACTTCCTCTTTCATCTCTTGAGGACAAATTGTTATGACTTTAACATCGGCAAGACTGCCATCACCCAACACATAGAAAGAAACATTTATGCGCTGCTGATATGCTCCTTGTAAAGTTCCAGGTACACATAAATTTTGTTCTACAAAATGTAGCAGGGCACTGTTGCCGCCAGGATAGAATGGCCCTGTGTCAAAATCTTTATTTTCAACAACCATTTTTCCTTCCTGTTTTTTCTTGCGACGTTTCTTTGTTTTAGGCTTTTGTGGTGCAACTACAACCTCTCCTAAAATATTATCGTCTTCTTCCGTTAGGCAAAGCGTGTTAAAGCCTTTCAAGTCCAGTTCGCTGAATGAATAGACCTTGTTTTTATAACCAATATATTCCAATCGTAGCGTGGAATCCCTTGGAAAGGTAACAGAAAAGTTTCCGTCAATGTCTGTAATGCTGCCGGGTCGTTTGTTTCCTGCAACAATAATTACACCAACAATAGGAGTTCCGTCAGCTTCTTTCACACATCCATTGATTGTAACTTGTGCTCTTGTTGGCAGAGAGTCTGCTGCGATTACTTCATTACCAATTGGTACAGACGGTGACGAAGTTTGGGCATATACATTGTATGGGGTCGCCAAAATGCCAATGGCAACACCTGTAACACAAACAGCCTCTCCCATGCGTTTGCGTAAAGACAATTCCGACTCTATATATTTTCTTTCAGTCTCGCATGCTGGACATGTTCCACTGCAATGTCCTTTGAAGTGGCAAACTCTTGGCTCGTATGCAATGCCATTCATGTCAGCAATCTTTTTTCTGACAGCTTTCAGTACGTCGCAAATTTTTCTACCCCTATCCATAATATTACTAAATTTAACCTCACAAAGTTACACCATAAAAACGGCAATTCCCTCGTTTTATTGTATTATCTCACCCCTCCCACGCAAATTGGGTACAAATCATGCTGTGGAAACTTCTCGCAGCCGATATAGAGTGTTTCGAAGGCATCGGTGCCGTCGGTACGGTGTTCGAGAAGATATTCTTCTGATTCAGGTTGTTTTCACCAAAAAGGTGCAGATGAAGCGATGCGTAACAGGAGATGATGCCGATGGCTGCTGCCCACAAAGGAAAAGCCCTTGTCCTACGTTGGTTGGGCGCAAGACAAAGGCATTATATGGAAAGACGGATTAGGAGGGCTTCCGCTTCAATGCAAAATATACGTTCTGTTTAATCTGGCTACTTTGTACTCGTTACGAATTATTGCAAGAATTGCAATATTTCTAATTAACACTCGTTATTATAGTAAGAAAGCACAAACTTTGTTGCTTAAATGATGTACTTTATGTAATCACAATAAAGCGATATAAAAAGATGAAACAAACCGATAAAAATATAAAAGAGATACGAATATACCATAGCCTTTGGAAGATTATTCTTCTGACTGTTGGTTGTTTCGCTTTTGCTGCAGGTGGATATTTCATACTCCATGACGCTAATACCTCATGGCCAACAAAAGTATTTGGCGGTATAGGAAGCATGATATTTTTTGGCTGTGGTGGAATGTTTATGTGTATGATGACTTTGTATAACATAATTACCCGTATACCATTTTTAATAATCTATGATGATAGGCTTGACATTTACGAACAGCGTAAGAGAACATATCGAACAATCTATTTCAAAGATGTGGTGCAATTTCGTCAATTTAGTATATATTCAAACAAGTACATTGCCATTGACTATTGTACAAAACCTTTGATGCGTAAGATGGAAGAATCTTCATGTTTAACCAAACGTGTGATGAAATTCAATGCGTCTGTAACAGGAGCAATAGAAAGCATCCCCGTACAAAATCTGACCATGAGGGGTAAGGAAATATGCAATACATTGAACAATCGAATGAAAATATGGAAATCGCAATGCAATTAAAAATTGTATTGTGAAATTTTTACGATGTTCCAATAATACAGGCCAATATAAAAACAAAAATATCTTTAATCACTTTATTGTATCTCCATAATCAGTTTCCTCTTCTTCTTGTAAATATAAACATATTACATTTAGATAATCGACAATTTCTTTATGTGTCAAATTTAGTATTTTTATACAAGAGCAGAATTCCGCAATAACACCTTCTGGATTATAGTCCCCTCGGCTATTAAAGATGAATAATCGTCCCCCTTTGTATACAAAGATTCGTCTTGGAAAATGCGGCCCCATACCCTTGAAGGCATATATTCCATCTCCCCAAAGATAATTATTAGGAGAAATGAGGTTTATGACATTTTTACTTGCATTTGCCTTTTTATATTCATAGTTGTTTTCTATTTGTTCCGCTATACTGTCAGGTAAACACACGCTTTTAAATGAGTCCGAGCATTGGCCCTTAGATATGTAAGGAACAATGCTACAGATAAAGCATAATAGGATTTTATTGATTATCGTTATTTTCATTGTTATTTCTTAATTTACCTCACAAAGTTACACCATAAAAACGGCATTTCCTACGTTTTATTGCATTATCTCACCCCACCCACGCAAATTGGGTACAAATTTGTTGGTGTGTATTATGGAGTATTATCCAAATAATGCAGAACATTAAAATTTCTGATGTTAATCAGTGGTTGAATACACTTTTCATTAATCTCTTTTTTGTCTACATTGGGGACAATATGCTTTGATACCACTTTATATAAATACAAATTATCTTTTTTGCATCTGAAATAAAAATGACGACTGTACAAATTATCACCACCCCCATAAAGACATTCAAGAATACAGTCATTTCTGTATTTTCGTATATGGGTTTTAAGATTCTTCACGTCTTCAGATGAAGGTAATTTTACGTTTGCAAGATGCCTTCCATTCCTTTTAACGCATAGTAATTTGTAGTTCCCTTCTTCCGAAAAGAAATTGAGCAGTTGTATAGAAAAACATATTTTTTCTTTGATGCATATTTTTATAGTGGATTCAACATCTTTACTTTGTTGCATACCAGTTTTGCTTTTCCCTATTTGACAGGAAAAGATAATACAAATCAAGAATGTCAGGATATATTTCATGGGCTCTTTTGTCATTTGATTTCACAAAGTTACATCATAAAAACGGCAATCTCGCCGTTTTATTGCATTATCTCACCCCACCCACACAAATTGGGTACAAATCGTGCTGTGGGAACTTCTCGCAGTCGATGTAGAGGGTATCGAAGGCATCGGTGCCGTCGGTACGGTGTTCGAGGAAGTCTTCCTCCGATTCAGGTTGTTTTCACCCGAAAGGTGCAGATGAAGCGAAGCGTAACAGGAGATGATGCCGATGGCTGCTGCCCACAAAGGAAAAGCCCATGTCCTACGTTGGTTGGGCGCAAGACAAATGCTTTATCTATTAAGGTGGATTCGGATGGAGTCCACGTTAATATGTTCATTCAGTGAATCATTAGCATGTAATTTACCAAAAGGGTCAGTATAATAATATTTGAAAATATTTACTCTGGCGCCCATTCCAGTATGTGCTACTATATATTGTGTATTTGGCAATAATTTTATGAATGAAGGGTCGAGATTATATTCTCGTGTGTATGAAGAAGATTCAATTACTTCAAATTTATTTGGAATCTTCCTTTCTAAATAAATGGTGTCAACTTCCTTGCATGGTTTCGGGTTTCGTAGGAAAAAGTCATAAGTATATGCTTTGCTAAGGCTGTCCCATGGCTCAATGGAAAAATGCAGCATTTGGTTGATGTAAAAAACTTGTTCTTTTTCAGATAGTTCAAAATCATGATTGTCACAAGAGTACATCAAGAACAAACACATTGCAAATGTTATAATATACTTCATATTGAAAACTTTAATGAAAACTACATATTGACCTTTCTGATAAGTTCACTAACAACATTTATTATTGAGTTTATATTTTGCTCTTTTCTTTTACCTTTACAGGCATACATCTACAACTCATTAAAAAGAAAAAATGTTAGAAAGGATTTATGGAAAGCGATATTTGCCCATAATTCCTTTTATTTTTATATGACCTCACCAACTCCAATTGGATATAATCAAAACGGTACGACCGGTTTCCAAAAATCGCTGATTTGATTAAGTTTCAAGTTTCTCTTCCAAACATTAGCTTTAATAAAATGCTCTTCATAAACAGCCCTGTCTCGCTCTGGATAAATGTTCCCTTTCCAATATTGTCTCAATTCGGCAACCTTAATGAGATGTCCATTGGTGCATACATATTTTGCATATTCGTTCTCTGCGGAAGAAACATACACTCTTGAAAGAATACATTTGTATTTGTCGCTGATTTTGGGGTTTGGAATATCTTTGAATTCTTCAATTTTGTCATAATGCTCAGTTTTAGGATTCCACACGCAGGCATCAAAATATTCTGTGCCAGAAGCTCCAAAGCTACCCAAATAAAACAATACGTCTTCTTTTATACCGTCAAAATTTATGTCCGCCAATATGCAACTATCAATACGTTCTCCATTTGGTACAAGATCATCGTCTTCAGGATATTTGTATCCGAAGCGATGAATTGTCTTGTCGCCACGTTTTATAATCACTCCATAATCAACATCGTCAACCTCATGCTCTATCATAAGGCTTAGAGTGTCGTCATTACTTCTCATAGAAGAATCAGAAGTTGCTTCTTTCTGTGGAACACATTTCGTTTTATTCTTATTGCATCCCCATACTACAAGAAAACTACAAAAAATGAGTAGAATAAAAACTGCCTTTTTCATACTTCTTCTTATTTTTATTGCGACAAAGATACAGAGTTTCTTCTTATTTTCTGCAAAAATGAGCAATTATCTTACTCCACCAATCGCAATTGGATATAAATCATGCTGTGGAAACTTCTCGCAGCCGATATAGAGGGTATCGAAGGCATCGGTGCCATCGGTGCGGTGTTCGAGGAGGTCTTCTTCTGATTCAGGTTGTTTTCACCAAAAAAGGTGCAGATGAAGCGAAGCGTAACTGGAGATGAAGCCGAAGACTGCTGCCCACAAAGGAAAAACCCTTGTCCTACGTTGGTTGGGCGCAAGACAAAGGTTTTATCTGGAAAGGCGGATTAGGAGGAATTCCGCTTCAATAAATCTTTAATATTTCCATTCTTCTTACTATTCAAAAATTCTAAACAAAGCATAAATTATAGACATAAAACCAACAACATATCCTTTAAGATAATTAATATAGCTTATTGTAAAACTCAGTGGAAAATTACGCCTGTCTTTGTATGTGATATTTAGGAATGTAATACCATAGAATATTGCACAAATACTATCATATCTTTTAAATATGATGGTTGTTATTCCTAAACATATCATCAAAATTGAAAAAATCAAGTAAGTGCCATTTTTTATGGAACTTACAGACTTTTTGTGCTTAATAACTGAAAACATTATTGCAATTCCTGTTATAGACGCTAATATTCCCCAAAGACAAATATAGTTCATAATTATTACTTTTTGCAAAAAGTACTATCGTTTTTGACTTCTTCTTGTTTCTTTTCAATTATCATATCTGTAATCCTTTCGGCTCCAGATAATTTTAAATTAGTTCCTTGCTTTAGGATTTCTGTTCCAAGTTCAATACTTAACATTATGCAATCTTTTGCATAATCATATTATTTTTCACTTACGACGAAGCTTTATATACAAGCCCAAAATTATTATCGTATTTATGGCAAACCAAATAAAATTTACAGTAACACCAGTATCGAATATCAGGTAAACCATATTTATGATAGCATCATTATCTATAGTTTCTACCTCGTATTTTATACTAACATACGCATTTACCACAAAGATAGCATAAACAAAAACCATTAGAAATGATATAATCAAGTAAATTATTAACAGTTTCTTCATAAACAATCATCTATTAAAATTCTGACTACTACTATTGCTTCCACTTCCAAAAGAACCAAAACCATTCCCACTTGAAGAAGAACGTGTATTTGAATTGCCTTTTTTATTGGACAGTAGTGAATTATGATAAATCGAGTTACTTCATTAAAATTGATTTATTATTGTAGCCATAGCCGATAATCTTGACATCTACTTTTGAATGGATTAAAGTTGGTGAACCTTGTATCTTGTATTGGAAGTAGATTGTATCTATTTTCTCTGTTGTGGCTATTTTGAGAGTTTTAACTTGATTGAATATTTCCATTGTTATCTTTTTGAATTTTTTATTGTCGCAAATAACCACTCTTTTTTTTACAATATATCCTCGTTGGTCTGTCTTGTACTCAATAGCAACGTATGCCTCCAAATTATTTTTTTGAAACTCAATAGGATATTTACATTTTCTTTTCAATTCGTTTATAAACAACTCTTTATTTCTATAGTCAGGATTACCTGTGCTTACTTGGCATACATCAAATAGTTGCGGAGATGTTCCCACAAGAGACACTTTAGTATTGGAGTTGCATGAAACAAATACTACCAAAACTGTCAATAATATAATACCCACTAATTCTTTCATCTTTATTCTATATGATTTTATCTATGACTCCACTTTAAAAAGTGGATTAAATTTGAATTAAACATATGCCTTGGAAAGCCTTTATGCAATCCTCGGCGTTAACTAACTCTGGCAACCAGTTGGCGAACGAGTAGTTTATGCAACGTGAAAATGCCTCCTGTAGCCTAAATATAGCCCCAAAGTGGGGCGATTCGCTCTTTGAACTATTTTGTTGCCATCTTGGAGAAACCAAAACACTTTTTGCCTAAGTCCTTAATGGATGCACCTATGTGATATACACAGTTCGCTGCTCTCCTTTTTTTCTATTTTATCTGTCATATTTATATTCATTTTTCCAAAATCACAAATTGTGACTTTGAACATTACCATATTTAACAGCATTCAAAGGTAGTGCTTTTAGCCTTTAAGCCACTATTGCACAACCCCTTTCTTTGAAAAGAACGTAAAATCAATAGTATTATTGCGATGATTGTACTTTTAGTAATCGCTTCACTCGTTGTACGGTACTTACCCCTTTACCACACAACTTTGCCACATCCCGAAACGAATATCCCTTGCGGAGCAGACTAATAACTTCCCTATATTCGGCTTTCATCTGTTCTTCCATTTTTACAGAGCCTACCTTGCGCCCGAGTTTTCCACCTTTCTCTATATACCGCTTCCTTCCTGACTGCAATTTACCAACAAAAGGGAAGAAGTAAGACTTCCCCGTTGTTCACATTCTGCTGTACGTCTCAATCAAACACGCCATTAAACAGATTGACCGCCTCTATCTTCTTTTCAAGAGCCACTTTTGCATAAACTTCGGTTGAAGTTATGCTTCCATGTTCCAAAACATTTCCTTCTTCTTTCGTCCCATTTTATTTCCTTTCTTTTCTGATGTTAACATATTCTTTTATCGCTGATTATCAAGAATTTAACTTGCGATACAAAGATAATACAGCGAGGGACAAAAACGAGACAAAAGTGGGTAAACAATCCGCTAATCAATTTCAAGAAGCACTTCATGGCGATTTAACGAAGCGCTTTCTTAGCTGCTGACGAAGCGCTTCTTTAGAGTGTAACGAAGCGCTTCATTAAGGTGTAACGAAGCGCTTCGTTAGGTCATGTGATAAACGACACTCTTCGACACTCTTTGACATTTTCCTTGTCTGCATTTCGTATCTTTGCGCGCGCGTACCTTTATATATTATAGAACTTCCGCATGTTTGCCCCACACGCCCTGTAGTGTCAGGAGCTCTAATAAGCAGCACGCCCTGAAAGGGCAGAAGCTCTTAGCCCAGGGCAACGCCCTGGGTATAAAGGTATTCAGCAAGGTGCCCTGTAAGGGCAAAAGCTTTAAAACTTCAGGCAATAATAAAGCTTTTGCCCTTACAGGTAGGGTGTTCAAAATTCGAATCAAAAATCCGGTATAAAAAATGGTGTTATT
>OCQK01000013.1_pt1 | contig 47142 bp, 39 predicted proteins | sample 1481281 | NCBI WGS metagenome assembly OCQK01 (sample SAMN03418281, study PRJEB22391) | human gut metagenome | biome: human-gut; feature: organic feature; material: feces | host: Homo sapiens | place: Italy | collected 2013-04 | reverse complement strand
GTATTGCGACTGTCTCTGACTCATGGGCAAACCTAAGTGAGCGGCTGTAGAAGGCATAATTTGCATCAGTCCGCAGGCGCCAGCCCACGACTTTGCATTCGGGTCGAAGCAACTCTCTTGATAACACTGGGCAGCCATCAGTCGCCAGTCCATACGGGCAGCTCCGGCATACATCTGGAATAATCTGTCGTATTTAGATATCACACCTTTAGAACGATTGAGGAAAGGAGAGTAAACATGGCGGCTGATGCTGCGTGAAGAAAGCAAGAAACTCTCCTCCTGTTTCACCTCTGCTATCATCTTAGGCTTGAACCAACTGTTGAGGGTATCGGCAAGACTCTTGTTGCCAGCAGCTACCGACCATTGTTCATCATCCGTTTTCACACCACAGAAGAGCAATCCGCCCTTCGCCTTCACACGAGCCAAAGGTACGGCTATCAGGTCGCCTTCGCCTTTCTTCAACTTACTCACCATTTCAGCCGTGTCCTTACATTCCTCCACACGTAACGACACACCAATCTGTTGCGCGAACTTCTCGCATAACAGATATTGCAATCCCATTCCATGCCCATGATAATCATAATAGGTGGTAGGTCCATTCACGGTCAGCATGATGAGTTCACCACCCGACACGATATCATCGAGCGACAAACCCTTGCCTTGAGACTGAGGAGCAGGCTCATCAGAAACCTCTACTTCCCCCACGGGCGTACCCCATGGAGTAAGCTCTGGTTGTTCCTTTTTTGAGGAGCATCCCAAGAGCATAAAACCTGCAACAAATACAAATAAATATTCTTTCTTCATGTTTAATGCTACAAAAGTACAAATATTCTTGCATATTCGGGCAAAAATCTGTACTTTTGCATTGATTTTTAATAAAAATGAAGAAATATGTTACGAATAGCAGTGCAGTCAAAGGGTCGTCTCTTCGATGACACCATGAATCTTCTCTCGGAAGCAGACATTAAAGTAAGTGCCTCGAAGCGTACACTCTTGGTACAGTCAACCAATTTCCCTATCGAGGTGCTCTACCTTCGCGATGATGATATCCCTCAGAGCGTGGCATCAGGAGTAGCCGATATCGGTATCGTTGGCGAGAACGAGTTTGTAGAACGTGGCGAGAACGCTCAGATTATCGACCGTCTGGGTTTCAGCAAGTGTCGCCTGAGCCTTGCCATTCCTAAGAAGATCGACTATACCGGTCTGAAATGGTTCGACGGCAAGAAGATAGCCACCTCCTACCCCAACATCCTTCGCAACTTCATGAAGAAGAACGGCATCAACGCCGACATTCATGTCATCACAGGTTCTGTAGAAATCAGCCCCGGTATCGGTTTGGCAGATGGTATCTTCGATATTGTCAGCTCAGGCTCTACCCTTATCAGCAACAATCTGGCTGAGGTAGAGGTCGTGATGAAGAGCGAGGCTCTCCTCATCGGCAACTGGAACATGGACGAGCAGAAACATCAGATTCTCAACGAGATGCTGTTCCGCTTTGAGGCAGTACGTTCAGCCCAGGACAAGAAATACGTGATGATGAATGCCCCTAAGGATAAAATTGATGCCATCACTGAGGTGTTGCCAGGTATCAAGAGTCCTACCATCATCCCTCTTGCCGACGAGAATTGGTGCTCTATCCATACCGTTCTCGACGAGAAGCGTTTCTGGGAAATTATCGGTAAGCTGAAGGAATTGGGAGCACAGGGCATCCTGGTAACTCCTATCGAGAAAATGATTTTGTAACAACCACTTGCAAATATCTTTGCATAAATAGTAAACTGAAGTTTCGCATGTGGTTCAAGTACGGGCTGAAGGCCCAAAAACTCCTAGCCCAGGGCACGCCCTGGGTATAATGGCAATCAGCAATGCGCCCTGTAAGGGCAACAGCTTTATATATTGCCTGGAGTTTTAAAGCTTTTGCCCTTACAGGGCGACAGGTTACCGCCCAAAACAACCCAGGGCGATGCCCTGGGCTAAGAGTTTCTGCCCTTTCAGGGCGTGTGGGGGGCTTACTTGCGAAACTTGAATATATAAAACTTAAATTGGAATGAAGGTAATAAAGTATCCTGCAAAGGAAGAATGGAAGGAACTCGTTAAGCGTCCGCACCTCGATGTATCGCAGCTCAATGCGACTGTTGAGGGAGTTTTGGAAGACGTAAGAAATCATGGCGATGAAGCCGTGAAGCGCTATGAAGAGAAATTCGACCATGCCCATCTCGACAGTTTGTCTGTATCCGAGGCTGAGATGGACGAAGCAGAACACATGGTGTCGGCTGAGCTTAAACATGCACTGGAGCTCGCCCATCATAACATTGCCCGATTCCATGAAAGTCAGAAGTTTGAAGGAAGCAAGGTGGAAACCTGCCCTGGTGTGGAGTGCTGGCAGAAAAGTGTCGCCATACAGAAGGTGGGTCTCTATATACCTGGAGGTACAGCTCCTCTTTTCTCTACCGTACTGATGCTTGCCACACCAGCCAAGATAGCTGGTTGCGAGGAGATAGTTCTCTGTACCCCTCCTAACGCAGAAGGTAAGGTAAACCCAGCCATCCTCATGGCTGCCAAGATAGCCGGAGTCTGCAAGATTTTCAAGGCTGGTGGTGTTCAGGCTATCGGTGCCATGGCTTATGGTACAGAGAGTGTGCCAAAGGTGTATAAAATCTTTGGTCCTGGCAACCAGTTTGTGATGGCTGCCAAGCAGCATGTCTCACTACACGATGTGGCGATAGACATGCCAGCAGGTCCATCTGAGGTTTGTGTCATTGCCGATGAAAGCAGCAACCCAGTCTTTGTCGCTGCCGACCTGTTGTCGCAGGCGGAACATGGTTTCGACTCTCAGGTGTTCTTCATTACCACCTCCGAAGAGATGATTTCTAAGGTGGTAAAAGAGGTTGAACAACAGTTGGAGCGTTTACCACGTAAGGAGATGGCACACACATCGTTAGACAACTCGAAGTTCATCCTCGTCAAAGACAAGCAGGAGGCCATTGACCTGAGCAATGCCTATGCTCCCGAGCATCTCATCATAGCCACAAGCGACTACGAGCAGTTGGCAGAGAAGGTGGTGAATGCAGGAAGTGTATTCTTAGGCAACTATGCCTGTGAGAGTGCCGGCGATTATGCCAGCGGTACCAATCACACCTTGCCGACTCATGGCTATGCCTTGGCATATAATGGTGTAAATCTCGACAGCTACAATCGCAAGATCACATTCCAGCATCTCAGCAAGGAAGGCATCCGAAGCATCGGCAAGGCTGTAGTCACAATGGCAGAAAATGAACAGCTCGAAGCCCACGCCAACGCCATGCGACTGAGAGTGGAAAGCCTTGGTGAAAGGTAAAAAGGTAAAAAAGTAAAAAGGTAAAGAAGCGTTTCATATGCTTTTTTACCTTCAATTTTCTGATAAAATCATAATGAAAGAACTGAAACAACTTTGCCGAGAGAACATATGGAACTTGGCACCCTATAGTTGCGCCCGCAATGAGTTTAGTGGTTGCACAGCCCGCGTCTTCCTCGACGCTAATGAGAATCCATACAACGACCCATACAACCGCTATCCAGACCCCTTGCAGCTCGAATTGAAGAAACAGCTCAGTAAGGTGAAGGGCGTGGCAGAAGACAAGATCTTCTTGGGCAATGGTTCAGATGAGGCCATTGATTTGGTTTACAGAGTGTTCTGTCGACCAGGCAAGGACAATGTAGTGGCCATAGCTCCCACTTATGGTATGTATGAAGTATGTGCCGACATCAATGACGTGGAATACCGCCCAGTATTGCTCAACGAGCAGTTCCAGACCACAGCCGACCATCTCTTAGCAGCCTGCGACGAGAATACCAAGGTTATCTGGTTCTGCAGTCCCAACAATCCTACCGGCAACCTCATCTCACCCGACACCATTGATGGTGTATTGTCACGCTTCGACGGCATCGTAGTAGTCGATGAAGCCTATGGCGACTTTGCCAAGACCCGCCCCTACCGTCTGCAGTTGGCAAAATATCCCAACCTCATCGTGCTCAACACCATGAGTAAGGCATGGGGTTGTGCTGCCATCCGTCTGGGCATGGCATTTGCCAGCAAGCAGATAGTAGATATATTCAATAAGGTGAAATACCCTTACAACATCAACCTCCTCACCCAGCAGCAGGCACTCGAGGTTCTGAAAGATCCCTATCAGGTAGACGATTGGGTGAAGACCATTCTGCAGGAACGTGGCAAGGTGATGGCAGCCTTCACCGACCTGCCTATCTGCCAGAAGGTGTACCCCACAGAGGCCAACTTCTTCCTCGCAAAGATGACAGATGCTACAGCCATCTATAACTATTTGGTCAATCAGGGCATCATTGTGCGCAATCGCAACAATGTGCAACTTTGTGGCAACTGCCTGCGTATCACAGTCGGCAAAAAGAGCGAAAATATCGACCTTTTGGCTGCACTCCGCCAGTATTGAGAAAAAAAACATGCTCCTTTACAACAAATTACACGATTTAGAGTTATTATATAATAAGAAAAGAATATTAATAGCATAATTATCTAAAAAAATAGCATACGATAAACAATGAAGAAATATATCATATTTGCGCTCATGCTCTTGTCTGCAGGTTCAGTCATGGCCCAGTCAGGCATGACGGATGATCAAGTGATGAGTTTTGTAGCCAAGGAGCATAGTGCAGGCACCTCTAATTCGCAGATTGTCACCAAGCTGATGCAGCGTGGTGTCGACATTTCTCAGATTCGCCGAGTTCGTGAGAAGTATGAGAAAATGCAGAAGCAAGGTTCTTTGGCCAGTGCTACCGACCGCACAGGAAATACAAGTCGTCTGCGCAGCAATAATGGCAAGACACGTTCCGACTATGGAAAACAGTCCGACAAAGAGGCTGCCAACTACTCCAACTATCGTGTGCAAGCCCAGCGCGACTATTCTTACAGACACACTTACGACAGCAATGACGAGGAATATGGCGACATGCAAAACGAGTTGAATGGCATTGTGCCCGATTCCACTCAGATGCTCAAACAGTTATTGGCTCAGCAGGCTAAAGATAAACATCGCGTTTTCGGCCGTGACATCTTCAATAACAAGGAGTTAAGCTTCGAGCCTAACATGAACATCGCCACCCCACAGAACTATCGTCTGGGGCCAGGCGATGCAGTTATCATTGATATTTACGGAGCATCTCAGCGCACCATTCAGAGCACAGTTTCTCCCGATGGCGAAGTAACCATCGAAGGTTATGGCCCTGTCAATGTCAGTGGACTGACAGTAGCACAAGCCAATGCCCGCTTACGCAACACACTCGGAAGCCGTTATCGCAGCAGCCGTGTGAAACTGACAGTAGGCCAGACCAAGACCATCATGGTCAATGTGATGGGCGAAGTAAAGGCACCGGGTACCTATACCCTATCAGCCTTTGCCACCGTGTTCCATGCCCTGTATATGGCAGGAGGCACCAACAACCTCGGAACCCTGCGCAACATCAAGGTTTATCGTCACAACCGACTTGTAACCGTAGTAGATATCTACGACTATATTCTCAACGGCAAACTGACAGGCAACGTTCGCTTGGCCGATAATGATGTCATCGTGGTGGGTCCATACGACTGCTTGGTCAACATCAGCGGAAAGGTAAAGCGCCCTATGTTCTACGAGATGAAGAAGAACGAGAGCCTTAACTCCGTACTCAAGTATGCCGGTGGTTTTACAGGAGATGCCTATACCAAGGCCGTTCGCGTGAATCGTAAGACAGGCAGAGAGTATTCTGTATTCAACGTAGAAGAATTCGACTATGCCAACTTCCGTATAGCTGATGGCGACTCTGTTAGCGTAGACTCTATCCTGCCACGTTATGCCAATACCGTAGAAATCAAGGGAGCCGTGTTCCGTCCCGGCATGTACAACTTGGGCGAACAGATCAACAGCGTTCGCACTCTCGTAGAACATGCAGAGGGACTCACCGAGGAAGCATTTACAGCCCGTGCCGTAATGCATCGCATGAAAACCGACCGCTCTTTGGAGGTAATCAGCGTCGATATTGCAGGCATCATGAGTGGTAAGGTGGCCGACATCCCATTGAAGGAGAATGATGTGCTCTTCATCCCTACCCGTCAGGACAAGATGATAGAACGCACCATCACCATCCGTGGCGAAGTAAACTATCCTGGCACATACAAGTATGCCGACAATGAGACCATCGAGGACTTCGTTCTTCAGGCAGGCGGACTCACCGACAAGGCATCTGTAGTGAAAGTCAACGTAAGCCGTCGAGTCAACAATCCGAAGGCATTGCGTCCTGACAGCATCATTGCCAAGAGTTTCGAACTCACCCTGAAGGACGGTTTCGTTATTGACGGCACACCAGGCTTTACCCTGATGCCATTCGATGAAGTCTTTGTCCGCAAAAATCCAAGCTATACCGAGCAGCAAAATGTAAGTATCGAAGGAGAGGTTGTGTTCCAAGGTGCCTACACCATGACCAAGCGTCCTTCACGTCTGAGCGACCTGTATCACATGGCAGGCGGTTCTACCGACCATGCCTACATCAAGGGTGCCCGTCTTCTTCGCCGCACCAATCAGACAGAACGCGACCTGATGTACGCTATCTATAAAAAGGAACGCGAAAACCAGCAGAAGAACCTCCTTCAGTTGGCAGCCAGCAGCAACAACGGCTCCGCCATACAGCAGTCAGCCGAAAATGCCAAGAATGCAGAACTCGAGAAGTTCAATATTCCAGACGAGTACCCTGTAGGAATCGACTTGGCAGAAGCACTCAAGAATCCAGGCTCTGATGAAGACTTGGTATTGCGTGAGGGCGACCGCCTCATCGTACCACAGTACGACGGAACCGTTAAGATCAATGGAGCTGTTATGTTCGCCAACACTGTGGCATACGTCAAGGGCAAGCGAGCAAGCTATTACATAGACGAGGCCGGTGGTTTCGCCTCAGATGCAGTCAAGAGCAAGGCATACGTCATCTATATGAATGGCAAGGTGGCAAAGGTAAGTCAAGGAGCCCGCATCCAGCCAGGTTGCGAAATCGTTGTACCATCCAAGCTGAAGCGCAAGATGAGTGTTGCCGAAACCATGAGCCTTGGTTCCAGCATGTCGAGCATCGCCGCCATGATAGCCACCATCGCCAATATGACGAAGTAAGAGCATGACACTTCAAACGAAGAAGTCGTTCTTATGAAATATCCTATGCGTTGGTTAATGGGATAAGTTGTGATGAATAACTAAAGAAATTATGGAAGCAATCAAGAGATTACCAATAGGAATATCCGACTTCAAGACCCTACAGAGAAGTCAAAAGTATTTTGTTGACAAAACAAAGTACTTGCCATTATTAGAGAAGATTTCAAATTTTCTCTTCTTGATACGTCCACGTCGTTTTGGCAAGAGTTTGTTTTTGTCAATGGTAGCCGATTACTTCGATTGCGCCAACAAAGATATCGAAAAAGAATATCAAGGCACATGGATAGAAACACATCCTTTAGAATCAAAAGGCAAGTTTCAGATTTTGCAATTCGACTTTTCCCAGGTTTTGGACAGAGTAGAGAATCTTGAGGTCGACTTCAACACATACTGTTGCAGTTGTCTGAATCAATTTGTTCAAAAATACCAGAACTATTATACAAAAGACACGGTAGAATGGGCTTTGGCAGCCACTACTTCCAAGGACAAAATCAACATTCTGTCCAAAGAAGCCAAGGAGCGAGGCTATCATCTTTACCTCATCATTGACGAATACGACAACTTCACCAACACCGTTCTCAATGAGTTGGGCGAGGATACCTATCATAACATGACCCACAGCAGTGGTTTTTACCGCAATGCCTTCAAGATATTCAAACCGAACTTCGAACGTATTCTCTTTATGGGTGTCAGTCCTATCACCCTCAACGATTTGACCAGTGGCTTCAACATCGCTACCAACATCAGCCTTCATCCATGGTTCAACATGATGTTAGGCTTCAGCGAAGAAGAAGTACGCCAAATGATATCCTACTACATATCTGTAGGACTTATCAAAACGAATAATACTATTGGAGTCACCATCAGTGAGGATGAAAAGATCAATGCGATTATAGCAGAGATGAAACCATGGTACGACAACTACTGCTTTTCAGAAGACAGATACAATATCGATCCGAGCATGTACAACAGCAACATGGTACTCTACTATCTCAACAACCTCATCACAACAGGAAAAGCTCCCAAGGAGATGGCAGATCCAAGTTGTCGTACAGATTATGCCAAGTTGAAGAACCTCGTAAGGCTCGACCATCTGGATGGCGACCGCAAAGGAGTCTTGATGAAGATTGCCGAGAAAGGCTTTATTGATGCCTCTATTGCTGATTCTTTTGCAGCAGAGGAAGTAATGAATCCCGACCGTTTCGTCAGCCTATTGTACTACTATGGAATGTTGACTATTGGAGGAACCGACCTTGATGCACTTCATCTTGTCATTCCCAACAACACCATCCGCAAGATGTATTACGACTTTCTGGTAGAACAGTTTCAGACATTGCATAGCTTGGATCTCAATGACTTATCAGCAATGTACCGTAAGGCAGCACAAGAAGGAGAATGGCAACCTCTATTTGAATATCTTTCCAGTTCATACTGGAAAGACAGCAGCATCAGAGACGGCATTCAGGGAGAACGCAACATACAAGGTTATTTCAATGCCTACCTTCATCTTTCAAAGCTCTTCATTGCGCATCCAGAGATAGAGGCAAATCATGGCTATTGCGACTTCTTCCTGTTGGCAGACACAAAGAAATTCTCCACCCTCCGCCACAGCTATATCATAGAGTTGAAGTATCTTCCATCAAAGGCAACGGATAGAGAAGCAAAGACAGCAAAGGAACAGGCTGTAGAACAATTAAACAAATACATAACAGATACAAATATTCAAAGTCTAACTGCAGGAACACAACTTCACGGAATATACCTCATATTCCAGCAAGGTAATGCGACAGAGATAGGAGAAATATAAAATATCTGAATCAAAACAAAATAAAGACAAGATTATGGATTTACATACATTAATACAAGCACAGATGGAGCTGATGGGCAACGACCAACCAGTTGCTTCTTGCGGTCTTCACGGTGCTACAAGAAGAGACGTAATAGAACAAGCAATTGAATATCTCCAAAAATCATTAACCAACACCGAACGCGACGAGCCTTCCGGATATGGCTATCGCATCAATGTAGAGATCTTCAAAAAAGGGAAGCCAAGATTCTAATCACAGCAAATCCCAACACAAGACTTTAAGAAAATCCACAAGGAGGGTTCTGCTTTTTATGACTTAGAGAGCGAATGGACATTATCATCCAAACTTCTAACTACATCTACATCATAGAATGTAAATTAGACGGAAGTGCAGAAGAAGCACTGCAGCAGATAGAAGCAAAAAACTATGCCGCTCCTTTCGCAATGGACAAACGAAAAGTAATCACACTCGGCATCAACTTCTCAAGTAAAACAAGAGGTGTTGAAAGTTGGAAGTTAGGATAATTCAGGCATTGTTTCATTTTAGACTTTTGCGAAATAAAAGACAGCAGAGATTGGAAAGATATAAACATTATCAAGACGAGCGGAACTTTTTTTCTTCCGCTCGTCTTTTTTATCCAAACACAATATCATTTTCAAATCATCAATTCATTATATTTTTCTTCCATTCATTGCATTTTTCCTCAAAAAGAGGGATAAAATGAAAAATATCTTTGCTCAAACAAAATAAAAGAGATGTTTTTACATTATATATATAAAATAGATATATTAAAATGATGAAAAAGATAATGCTCGTATTTGGAACCCGCCCAGAAGCCATCAAGATGGCTCCTTTGGTAAAGGCATTCCAAGAAAAGAAAGAGGAATTTGAAACTATTGTCTGCGTGACAGGCCAACACCGTGAGATGCTTGATCAAGTTTTACACCTATTTGACATCAAACCAGATTACGACCTAAATATTATGAAACAAGGTCAGGACTTATACGATATCACTTCACGAGTTCTGCTTGGCATGCGTGATGTTTTTAAAGTCTGCCATCCAGACATACTATTTGTCCATGGTGACACTACTACAAGTACAGCAGCTGCACTTGCAGGTTTTTATCAACAAATACCAGTTGCACATATTGAAGCTGGTTTAAGAACCAATGATATATATAGTCCATGGCCTGAAGAAATGAATAGACAAATCACAGGACGTATTGCTACTTATGATTTTTCTCCAACACAACTGAGCCGTGAGAATCTGCTTAAGGAGAATGTTGACGACAAAAAAATTACAGTTACAGGAAACACTGTCATTGATGCACTGCATTGGGTAACATCCAAAATTAAAAACGACAAAATTCTTAACGAACAACTCATTAAGGATTTGAAAGTAAAAGGCTATAATACTCAACGATTGAATGACAAAAAGCGCCTTGTCTTGATTACAGGCCATAGAAGAGAAAACTTCGGAGATGGTTTCCTGCATATATGTAATGCCATCAAGGACTTAGCAGCAATGCATCTGGATGTAGATTTCGTATATCCAATGCATCTCAATCCTAATGTCAGAAAACCTATTCACGAAGTTTTCGGGGAGGACTTAAGCAATCTTGGCAACATTTTCTTTATTGAACCGTTAGAATACCTCATGTTTGTTTTTTTGATGGAAAAAGCAGACATAGTTCTTACTGATAGCGGTGGTATACAAGAAGAGGCTCCAGGATTAGGAAAACCTGTACTCGTAATGCGAGATACAACAGAACGCCCTGAGGCCGTGGAAGCAGGAACAGTGAAACTGGTAGGAACCAATTACCAAGCCATCATTGACAACGTATCTCGCTTATTGACAGATACTACCGAATATGAAAAAATGAGCAAAGCCAATAATCCTTATGGAGACGGAAAGGCTTGTGAAAGAATCATCAATAAGATATTGACAATTAGAGATTAAATTACATCATCTCGGCTTACTTTAATTCTTAGAATTTAGAGTAAGCTGAGATACTCATAAAAATGATTATTTATAGGCTACGTAAATAGAAAAAGAAGTTTTCGTCTAAGTCATTGAAATAATTTAGAAAAACTTGGTACCAACTATTTCTTTTAGTAGTATAAAAAACATCAAAAACAAATCTGATTATTGGTATCATCAGTCTATAATATAAGGAATAATGATATTCAACTCTTTTAATTTTATCATCTTATTCCCGTTTATTTTTTTGCTGTATTATACGATACCAGCAAAATATACGAAAGCGCGGAACTCGTATTTACTAATAGTAAGCTATCTGCTTTACTTGCAGTGGAAACCCATCTATGCCTTAATTTTGTTAGGCATAACGCTTGTGACATATTATATTGCTTTACTGATTACAAATAATACTCAGAAAAAAAAACGAAAATCTTTGATTTCGTTAGGAGTAATACTATCATTACTTCCACTTACATTCTTTAAATATTTCAATTTCATCAATGAATGTATTAGCGAAGGCTTATCAGTAATAGGCCTTAACTTTAATTTACCAGGTCTTAATTGGGCTATTCCTATTGGCATATCATTTTATACATTCCAGGCTTTGGGATATATGTGGGATGTTTACTACAAACGCCAAGAAGCAGAACATGATTTTCTTACATATGCTCTCTTTGTCTCTTTCTTCCCAAGCATATTATCTGGTCCTATCAACAAAGCATCGTTAATCATTCCACAAATAAAACAACTACGTCCATACTTTGATTATAACAAGGCAGTAATAGGACTGAAAATGTTATTATGGGGCATGTTCCTGAAAGTTGTTGTTGCTGATCGAGTTGCACTCTATGTTGATACAGTTCTCCCAGACTACAAAAACTATACTGGCTTATCTTGTTTTTTGGCTAGTATTCTATATTCTATTCAGATATATGCTGACTTTGCAGGTTATTCCATGATGGCTATTGCTGTAGGAAAGATACTTGGATTCGAACTGACAGAGAACTTCCAACGGCCATATTTGGCTGTTAGTGTCACTGATTTTTGGCATCGTTGGCATATATCACTATCTTCTTGGCTCAAAGACTATGTCTATATTCCTATGGGAGGTAGTAGATGCTCAAGATTATGCAACTATAAAAATATATTTGTTACATTTCTCATTAGCGGCATTTGGCATGGAGCAAATTGGACATTTATCATTTGGGGCTGCTTACATGGAATATACCAAATCATTGAAAAAGCACTTGGAGAGCAAAAGTGCAAATATGGACATTTGGGAAAATTCTTAAAGATAAGCATAACTTTTTTACTCATCAATTTTGCATGGATTATTTTCCGAATGCCAACAATGGCTGATGCGTACGGAATAATTGGAAGAATTTTCAATACGAATTTACCAATGACTGTTTATATAGATCTTATACCTAATTTTCCATTTACCTTGTTAGGTATTGGATTATTAATCGTAAAAGATATTCGAGACGAGTTTATGCCCAACAGATTTCTTGTATTAAACAGCAAATCAACATTTGTAAGATGGGGGGGTTATATTTCATTAATCGTTTTGATAATGATTACAGGCGTTTTTGGTGCAGATCAATTCATTTATGCAAATTTCTAAAGTTATGAAAAAATTTATTTATAAAATTTGCTTACTTTTTTTACTCATCATTCTTTTTGACGTAGTTTTTGGATTAGTCATGGGAAAGATCTCTAAGGATATAGACCTTGGAGGTGTTGGCAGGGATAATTATATTTGCGACAAAGCAACTGATGATATTGTTATTTTTGGTTCTTCAAGGGCAGAACATCATTATAATACTCAAATGATGTCTGACACAATAAGAGTACCTTGCTATAACTGTGGTGAAGAAGGGTGTGGAATCATACTGGCTTATGGCAGACTACTCATGATGTTAGAAAGATATCATCCACAAACAATAATATATGATATAACACCTGATTTTGATTACCTTAAAGGTAAAGACAATCATCAGTATTTATATAGATTAAAACAGCACTATAACAGACCAGGAATAGACAGCATATTTTGGGACATCGATCCAAAAGAAAAATACAAAATGATAAGTGGCATGTATAGACACAACTCTTCTTTTCTTCAGAATCTCATAGTCTATTTATTGCATATATCAACAGAAACAGGAATTAGAGGTTTTATACCTTTAAACAATGAGATGGACCCAATGAAAACAAGAGGAAAGAATTTTATTGCAGATGATTCAAGAAAAGGATATATGTATGATCCTCTCAAACTTTCGTACATAAATAAGTTTACACATAAGGCTAAAGATATAAATTTGGTATTTGTCATATCTCCAATGTGGTACAAACAAGATTCTTTAGTATTTGAACCTATAAAAAAAATATGTAAGGAAAGACAGATACAGTTGATAAATCTTTCAAATAATCCGAAGTATCTTTTTAAGAATAAATATTTTGCAGATGGTACACACCTCAATGCAAGAGGAGCAGATTCATTCACCAAGGATATAATAAAAGAACTTAGAAAGCGAAAGCTTATAAGATAAATTCACATCATTATGCATCTTTAGAAAGTATATCAAAGTACAATTTAAGTAAAAAGCTACTTTTAATTAACAAACAATAAACTTTTAACACTTAAAATATTGGATACTTCAAAAAAAAATGCTTACTTTTGCATTTATAATGGTTACTCTATGAAAGATGTTTTATTGTTATTAACAATTAAGAAATATTTAGAGGCTATATTCTACCCTTTTGAGGTAGAAAACATAAAATTAGTAATTTATAAATTAATTATAACAAATAAAAATTTTAAAAAAATGGAACAAAGCAAAGATATTATAGATTTGACAGAAATCTACAAACAACTTAAAAAGAAGAAAAAAATCTTCTTCATCGTTTTACCGATTACATTTGCATTGTCCTGCTTATGGATATTTCCTGAGCCACGCTTTTATAAATGCGAAGTAACTCTTGCGCCAGAAATGACTGGCGAAGATTTAGGAGGTGGATTAAGTTCTATTGCCTCACAATTTGGAGTAAATATAGGTGGGGCTAATGGTTCTGATGCAATTTATCCTACTTTGTATCCAGACGTAATGAGTTCAAATGAATTCATAATCAACTTATTAGGTATAAAAGTAAAGACACAGGACAACAAAGTTAATACTGATTACTATACATACATGACCAAATACCAAAAGGGAAATTGGCTAAAAAGACCATTTAATCAATTAGGCAAAGCGATTGTAGGGATTTTTGTATCTAAAGACAATACTTCCCAAAAAACAAAGAAAGATCATAAAATTAAAGCTTTCCAAATGTCCAAAAAGGAATATGATTTAGTAGAAGGAATTAAATCAAAAATAAAATGTGATGTAGATAAAAAAACTGATGTCATTACGATATCGGTACAAGATCAAGACCCTTTAGTGTGTGCTATCATTGCAGACTCAGTACGTCAACATCTTCAAGCATTCATTACAAACTATAGAACTACAAAAGCCCGAATTGACGTTGAGCATTATACACAACTTGCAGAAGATGCTAAAAGGCAGTATGATAAAAGTGTAGCTGTATATAGTTCTTATTGTGATGCCAATCAAGACGTGCAACTTCAGTCTTTCATTTCCAAAAGAGATGAAATGGAAAATGATATGCAGTTGAAATTCAATACATATAGCGCTATGCGTACTCAGTTAGAAGCAATGAAGGCTAAATTACAAGAAAAAACTCCTGCCTTCACAACATTACAAAATGCATCCGTACCTGTAAAACCTGCTGGTCCTAAACGAATGATATTCGTATTGGGCATGTGCGTTATGTCGATGTTTGTTACAGCTTTCTGGTTAGTACGAAAAAGCATATTCGTCAAAAAAGCAGAATAATTAAGAAAAATCATGTTCTTCTTAAATATAAAGAAAATACCATTAACTTACAAAAGAGTTTCCTTGCGCATCAACTTGCGTGAGATGACTGTTATACCCTTTTGTATGATTTTCTGTCAGGTTATATCTATGTCCATGGCATTGCCCGATATAGGAGCGCAAACTTTGTCATACGTAAACTTTGCATGTTTTATGGCAAGTTTTATTTTTATGCTTGCTTTGTATCTACATGCAGCACAAATGACAAGGTTTGGATTATTGCATTTTTTACTAATGTTAACGCTTATTTTTTCAACAGTCATCAATAATATAAATGTTAAAACAGCAATATATCAATCATTCTATGTTTGGCAAACTTTAATCATCTTTAATTATTACAAAATTCATACAGAAAAGATTATCAAATTTTTCGCAATATCATTATCTTTTTGTGTATATGCAAACTTGGCACATTTAATCACCCATCCTACACTATGGATGGTTGAAACTGGCAAAGAAAGTGCTGGTTATTTACTGGGCAATAATTATAACCAAATGGGCTGTAGGCTCATCATCGCACTCGGAACAAACATATTATGCATTAAATATAATAAGATTTGGCTATTCAATTATATTGCAACAACAATATGCGCTATAGTATCTTTATTCATGGTAGGTTCTATGACATCACTTAGTATGATTATCCTTTTTACTTTATATACATTAATACCCTTTGCTAAGTTAAAGAAGAATATATTGACAACTACATTTATCATTTTCATTCTTTTTCAATTTTTCGTTGTATTCAACGGACGCGGTTTAGAAAACAACGGCCTTGCAAGATATTTAGTAGAGGATGTATTACATAAAGATTTAACATTTACACATAGAACATATTTATGGGATGCAGCTCTAAAAATAATTCCAAAGTCACCAATATGGGGGTATGGATTAGTAGAAGGAGAATGGTATAAAGCGCATATGAGTTCAATAGCTATGGGACCACATAATTTCATCTTAGCGGTTCTTTTAAACGGAGGAATTATTCTTCTTATATTCTATTCCATTATATGTGGGTATTCAATAAATTCAATTCGTCCATATTTCAAAGATACAGAAGTAAAGAACTTGATTTTTTCAACAATATGCTTATGGATAATGGCATTAATGGAAATGTTCCCATATCCTATTATGCTCTATCCATTGGCTTTAATATATAATTATCAGAATATAAAAACAAAACAATAAATTTCATAAAAAAATGAATACAATAAATTTCATAAAAAAAATAATTCCAGCTACTATAAAAAAAACATATAGTAACTACCATACAAAATATCTTTTAACACATCCTAAATATGCAATAGGATACTATCTCAAAAACAATACAGGAATAAAAATGGATTTCAAACATCCTACAGACCTTAACCAGAAAATAAATTGGTTGAAATTGTATGGTGATACTAGTCGCTGGCCAATGTTGGCTGATAAATGGGCCGTAAGACACTTCGTAGAAGAACAGGGACTCGCAGATATTCTTGTCAAAAACTATGGTCATTGGAATGATGCAACTCTAATAAACTTCAATGAACTTAAATATCCATGTGTAATCAAGACTAATCATGGCAGTGGAATGAATATGTTTCTCCAAAATAAGCCAGATGAGAAAGAGGTTCCTGCTATAACAGAACAATTAAATAATTGGCTTCATACCCCATTTGCAGATAGTTTTGTTGAACCTCACTATTCAAAGATTAAACCTTGTTTATTGGCAGAAGAACTTTTGATAGAAAACAAGCCTATATCGACCTCTATCGTTGATTATAAAGTATTTGCTTTTGACGGAGAAGTAGTTGTAATTTGGGCATGTTGCAATAGAACACAGGAGAGAGTTGAAGTGGCTGCTTATGATTTAAATTGGAATTTTCATCCAGAATATTCTGTTTTTAATGAACATTATGCCAAAGGTGAAATGAGTGGGAAATTACCAAAACCTTTGAATCTCAAAAAAATGATAGAAGCTGCAAGTAAATTATCCAAAGGAGAGCCACAAGCAAGAATTGATTTCTATGAAGTAAATGGGAAACTCTATTTTGGTGAAATTACTATGACCAGCCAAGGAGGATATATGTCATTTTTTACCCATGATTTTTTATTGAAATTAGGTAAACATTGCAAACTCCCAACAGATAAATAAATTAATAAAGATTGCATATATTAGCTAAAAAAAATGATTAAAGAAAATACAAATAGCACCATCGCCATAAACTCAATAATACTTTATGTTCGACTTATCATAGTTGCACTATGCGGACTATTGTATACAAGATACAGTTTATTAGCATTAGGAGTGAATGACTTTGGTCTATTTTCAGTCATTGCATGTATCCTATCATTTGCCAGTATTCTAAATACAATCATGGTAGTAACATCAAATCGCTATATCGCAATTGCAATAGGCAAAGGCGATAATAACGAAGCTAATATTTCATTCAACATTAATCTTACAATTCATATCATAATAGCTATTTTAACCATTGTTATAGCTATACCTATAGGGTATTGGTACATCAACAATTACGTAACTTACCAGGGGAATCTCAATTCAGTAAAAGAGATATTCAATATATCAATCATCGCTTCTGCTATTTCTTTCATAGGTGTTCCATACAATGGACTTTTACTTGCACGAGAACGTTTTCTTGTTTTTTGCAGCACAGATGTTATAGCAAGTCTATTCAAACTTATCTGCACATATATTTTGATAGATCATTTTGAAAACAAACTGATTATATATGCTTTTATTACAGCTATTATGACTGCTTATCCAACAATAATATTCATCTATTATTGTAATCGAAATTTCAAAGAAATTACCAGATTCAGAATAGTAACTGATACTACAAAATATATAAGTGTTATAAAATTCTCCTTAGCTATAGGATATGGCGCATTAGCAACAATAGCAAAAACTCAAGGAAGTGCATTAATTATCAATATGTTTTTTAGTACAGCCATGAATGCCGGATTAGCAGTAGCTAATTCGGTAAGTTCTATGCTACAACTATTTGCAAATAATGCACAAAAATCAATTTCACCACAAATTGTAAAAAGCTATGCTTCTGGCAATAATTCCAGAAGCGTATATCTTGTATGTTTAGCTTCGAGAGTAACCTATTTATTAATGTTTGCTGTATCAATTCCATTCATTTTTACACCAGAAATTATTTTCCAAATTTGGTTAAAAAATATACCACCATATGCAATAGCCTTCACAAGATTGCTGATTGTGGATATACTTATTCTCAGTATAAACGCAGGCATTACTGACTATATTTATGCAACAGGGAAAATAAAAATATATCAAATTGTCATCAATACTTTGGTAGCATTATCCGTAGTAGCAGGTTTTTATACTTTAAAAAATGGAATGAAACCAGAGAATCTATTTTATATATTTATTCTATTTTCATTCATCATTTTCATCATACGTCCTATCATTCTTTTAAAAGTATCCAAATTCAATATTAAACAATTAATTAAAGAATCATATATACCAGTATTTATAATAACAGTATTAACATTACCTCTCTTAATATTCAAGCCTTTACTAAATGCATGGGCATTACTATGTATAACATATACATATTTTACCTTTATATGCATTATAATAGGCTTGAACAAGAAAGAACGAACTTATCTCATTAATAAACTGCAAGGATTATTCGGAAGAACAAAGCGTTTTATAAATCGATAAAAGTTCACTGGAATTCGCATCTCTATCATGTCGAGTGGCAGCTTGCTTCCTCATATTTGCATTATCAAAACGTGGCGATTCATCCAAAACTTTACAAATATAATATGCCATTTCGTTAATATCAGAGAATCGATACATCACTCCCAAATCATTATTAGGAATCATATCCTCTACCCCTCCAACACGAGAAGAAACACAAGGAACACCTAACATTTGGGCTTCGCCCAAAGCATTGGGGCTATTCTCTATTGCTGATGGCAATAAGAACAAGTTTGCATTAAGCATTTCTTTTTTCATTTCTTCGGCATTTAAAGGACCAGTAAAAGATATACAACCCTGCACATCCATTTTTCGCATCAGTTGAATAAGGTACTTACCATATCCTGTTCGCATAATTCTACGCTTAAAGCCCATATCGCAAACATTAAAGCCAGCAACCCTAACTTTTATTTGCGGGAAATGACACTTAATAATAGGCAAAGCTTTAATCAATTGATGTAATCCTTTATAAGGTACTGCAGCCTGATTGACAAAGATCGTATATTTCTGACATTTATCATACCTCCAAATTTCACCTTCATAAAAATTCTTTCTCAGGATTTCATTATTAAAATGATACTGAGCACGAGGATTGATTGCCCACAATTGAGCTTTATCCCAAAAAGTTCTTCCTATAGCATGATTCACCATTTTTAAAAGTTTTTGTTCAAAAACAGCTCTTTTTCTAAATCCTTTCGTATCAGAAAATAATGTTCCTCTATACAAATCACGCAATGTAATATTAGAAAGCACATCCCATTGACTCATGCCTGAATAATAATAATCTGCATAAGAAGTAAGTATTCCTTGCAAACTAACCACGGTATGTGTATTACCATTAGCCAATACCCATAAAAGTCCTTCCACATATTCAGAACCATGTATATGGACAACATCAGGAACAAACAGTTCATTTACATGCTTACAATTATCTAAAAACTTTTTATCGGATTCTCCCTTTGGCTCAGGTAATACATAATAACGTAGTTTCTCACCTTCAAGGACACGTAAAGAATCTACCAAAGGAGAACTTGCTAATATAGCCAATTGAACATCGTCATGTTTGATAATTTCACCAGCCATACCCAATATCCAACCACCAGTATTTTTTAACTCTTTCTGACCACCAATTAAAGCATCCGCTTCCGGTGGCAATTTCTGGCATATCCACAATAAATTCATTTCAATAAACTTTTTAAAATTTGAATCTGATAATCTACACTCCATTCGCTGAGAATGAGCTGACGAGCAATATCTCTTGTATGAGTTCTCTGCTCCAAATTCAAACAACACCAATATTTAATTTTTTCTACTAAATCTTCTATATCATTTTCTTTAAACAAAGATCCAGTTTCTCCTTCCACTATACTTTCAAATTCTGGCATCTGTGTTTCTACATTATCATTAGAAATAACAGGGCAACCATAACTTAAAGCATGAATAGCAGTTAGACCTACAGCTGCAGGACACACGCACACCGATGCATCAAACAACAATTGTGCGTTTTTATTTTCATCAAAACAAGGTCCATAGAACCACGTTCTATTCGACAACCCATATTTTTCCATCAAAACAGATATCTCTGACTCAACATTAGTTTTCTCCCCTACTAAAACCAAGTTGAAATAGAAACCTTGTTTTTGAGCCAAGGCCATTGCTTCTAAAATCTGTTCTACTTTTTTCCGTTTTTGTATTCTACCTATATAAATAACAACTGGATCATCATTACCAAAATGTTCTTGGTACAAATTGGAAGTTTTCAAATCTTTAAAAACACTGCTCTGTAAGGAAGTATCCAAAGAATTGTGTATGGTACGTAATTTATTAGTTTCACAACCTAACTCTACCATATATTTCCAATTATAATTATTATACATCAACAAGATGTCAGCAGAACAATAAAATAATCTACAAACAAAAATGGTTGTTTTTTTGGTCATTTTTTGATGCAATCCATGCGTCCAAAAAAAAACTTTTTTTCTGGTCAATTTCGCCCAAAGTAAAATAATCCAATTAGGAATGATTAAGTTTTCTCCAGTGAGAATATAATAATCATATTTACATCTTAAGAGCTTCAAACACCCAGTATACCAAATATAACCTTTAAACTTAGTTTTAACGGCATGTAAATAACCTTTAAAACCTTTTAGGTCCTTTACATCAAAAGATTTAAGAGGTTCAAAAACACTATCCCCAAAATAGAAATCACAATCAAAATTATCCGACATAGCTTTGTATATAGGATAACGATAATGAGGGGGATAATTGAAAAAACAGCATATTTTAGCCATAATAAAATTATATTTTCTTTTTATGGCGCTAAGGTACAAATAAAAAATCAAATACAAAAATTTTAAAGTCGTTTTTACGGTATTTCTTTATTTTTGCGACATAATGAAAAAGTTACGCAATATATCACAACATCTTACGTTATTATAAAAAAAGAAAATATGAACATCAAAATTGCAACCATTATAACTTGTTTCAATAGAAAAGACAAGACGACATCTTGCCTTGCACATCTTTTTGAAGCAACTAACAATTATAATATACAACATTCTCAATCACCAATAGAGTTAGCTATCTTCCTTACAGATGATGGATGTACTGACGGAACTGCAGATGCTGTAAAAAATATATGTAAAGGAAAAAACATACATATTATTCAAGGTGATGGGAATTGCTATTGGGCAGGTGGAATGCGACTGGCTTGGGAGGAAGCATTAAAATCAAAAACAGATTGGGATTTTTATCTTCTTCTTAATGATGACACATTAGTTTCAAACGAAGTTTTTGAAGAACTATTAGCAACACATACATACTGTTTGAAAACTTTTGGTAAGCCAGGATTATATAGTGGAATCATTTGTGATATAAATGATGAAAGCACTATTACTTACGGAGGAGAAAAATTTCATTCTAAATTACAAGGAAGAAGTTACAACATTAATCCTTCAGAAACTCCTCAAGAAGTAGATATGACAAATGCAAACATTTTATTAATTGATAGAAATGTCGTTGACAAAATCGGCATTTTCTACAAAGGATACATTCATGGTTGCGCAGATTACGATTATAGTATGACCGCAAAAAAGAATAATTTTCCTACTTTAACTACAGCCAAATGCTGCGGTAAATGCGAATACGACCATCTAAGTGGACTGGCTGAAATTAAAAAACTTATGTCCATGAGTTTCAAACAAAGAAAAAGATACGTTAATTTTCCAACGCATTCAGACAAAGATTATCTATTGTTCGTAAAAAGGCATACACCTAAAAGACTTATATTTAGTTGGATACTTCGGAAAATTAGAGTTATATCACCAAAAATATATTACAAAATATGCCTACTAAGAAAAATGGAAGGATATTAATTACGTATCTTTAATTTAGAAAAATAAAAAACAAAATAAAAAACATATAATAAAAGAATAGATTTATGAAAAAAATTATAGCCATAATTGATTGTTCCATCCCAATTAATTCACGTAATCAAAAGATAATAAACTCTATCAAAAGTTATTATCCAGAATATGAAATTCATGTAATAACATGGAACAGAGAAGGGCTTACCCTTAAAGAAAAGGGCAATTTTCATGCTTACTATTGTATAGCACCATATGCCGATGCAAAAGCTAAAATAAGTGGAATGTTTGGGTATAAAAAATATATCCAAAAAACATTCAATAAGATTCATCCAGATATCATCATTGCATCGCATTGGAGCAATCTTATTCTCGTTGCTGGCACAAAAACTAAAGGACAAAAACTTATTTATGAAAACTTAGACATTCCAACAGGCGGTTATATCGTAAGAAAAACATCTCAACTGCTTGAAAAATGGGCACTGAGAAAAACTGATCTTATCATACATGCATCCCGTTTTTTTATGCCCCTTTATCCAAAAAGAATTCCCCAAATTATTTTAGAGAACAAACCTGCTTTTGCTCCTAATTTTTCTCATAAAAAGCCTCAACATCCATTACGAATTTCATTTATTGGGCGTATAAGATATAAGGAAATATTAATCAATCTGGTAGATGCTTTAAAAAATGACAATCGATATAAATTGTATTTCCACGGAAGTGGCGAAGATTTTTCTTTTATGCAAAAGTACTGTAAAAACGTTGAAAATGTAACATTTACCGGGGAATACAAATACGAAGATGTCGTAAAATTATATCATCAATCAGACATTATATGGGCCGCTTACCCTAATAAGGATTATAATGTAGTTTATGCCATCTCCAACAAATTTCACGAATCTTCGTATGTAGGCATACCATGCGTCTATTCTGACCATACAAAACTTGCTGATTTTGTCGAAGAAAAGGAAATAGGTTTGGTAGTGAATCCCTACGATACAAATAAAATAAAAGCTTTATTTTCAAAAATATACGATAATAAAATAGATTTAGAAAACATTAAAAAGAACATGATTAAGTTCCATAAGGAAGAAACCACTTGGGAAACTGATTTTCAAGAATTCAAAACATTTTTAGAATAAAATATACGAACTAGAGAGTGTGTCATATATCCATGACACACCCTCTTTCCTTAAAATACTTTTTTGGCATTTAATCAAAAAAGTAATCAATGTGGGGTAACATATAATAATTCTGAATTTTGCTTTTCAAATTTAATAAAATGATTTAATACAAGACGAACATACTCTTTATATAAGGAATACTCAGAGGGCTTTCTCCTGGTCGTTTTTGTAGAAAACTTACTATGATTATATAAATTCCATATACATTTTGTTCTTGAGTTATGAACATAGAACCAACCCGAATAAGTTTATCTTTACATGCTTTTTTGTAGAGAATATAATTATTAGGGTAAGCCTCCTTAAATTGTGAAGCTATACCTTTACCCATCACTCCTACCGTATTTACAGTATTGACAAGTGCTTGAGCAGAACTTTCCAATAAATTGCCTTTTACAAAATCTAATCATATCCAATAATCCTAAAAGCACACTTTATATGCTTTTTAAAACATATTTTATCTTCCAAAACTAATTATGTTTTTAAACAATGCAAAATACTATTTTTATTTGAAACATACAAATATTAATTGGTCAATTCAATAAAATTTAGTATTTTTGCAAAAAAATATTTAGTTATGAATAAAGTTAGTATTATCATGCCATCTTACAATGCTGCAAAATTTATTGCTGCAGCAATCCAATCTGTAATAGAACAAACCTATAGTAATTGGGAACTCTTGATAACAGATGATTGTTCTAAAGATGACACTATTAATATCATTAAAAAGTTTCAAGAAATAGACAATAGAATTCAACTATTTTCTACAGGAAAAAATAGCGGTGCTGCAGCTGCAAGGAACATATCTTTGCAAAATGCTACTGGAAAATATATTGCATTTTTAGATAGTGACGACACATGGATTTCCAACAAACTAGAAACTCAAATCAAGTTTATGGAAAAAAAGAATATCGCTTTCTCTTTCAGTAACTATAGCGTAATGAAAGAAGATGGAACCCCAACTGGAAATATTATCCACGCTCCCAAAGTTATAGGTTATCATGGATATCTGCGCAATACTATTATAGGATGTCTGACAGTTATCATAGACAGAGAAAAAACTGGTAACTTTTTGATGCCTAACATCAAAACCTCCGAAGATATGGCATTATGGTTAGACATAATGAAAAGAGGCTATAAGGCATGGGGACTACAAATTCCATTGGCACAATATAGAGTAGTTTCCAACTCGCTGACATCAAAAAAATGGATAGAAGCTAAATATGTTTGGAAAGTTTATAGAGAAATTGAGCATATAAATCCAATTTATTCTACAATATGTTTCGTGGGATATGCAATAAACGCAATAATAAAGCGTTTATAAAAAAACATCATATTTCACAAAATGATTATTAAATACATCTTCGATAGAATAACAGCAATGATCGGACTCATTTTACTTAGTCCAATATTGCTTACTACGTGGATTCTTATCCGCATTAAAATGCCTGACGGACCTGCTATCTTTACTCAAAAGAGAGTTGGAAAAGATGGTAAATTGTTTACGATGTACAAGTTCCGTTCCATGTCCCAAAACCATGGAGGATCTTCTGTATCCGTAGCAGGTGAAAGCCGTATCACTCCGCTTGGAGCTAAACTAAGGAAATATAAGATAGATGAACTGCCAGAACTTTGGAATGTACTGATTGGGGATATGAGTTTCGTTGGACCTCGACCAGACGTACCTGGATACGCAGATAACTTAAAAGGAGAAGATAGAAAAATCCTAAAACTTCGACCAGGTATTACAGGACCTGCTAGTTTGAAATATAGAGACGAAGAGGAATTGCTTGCTAAGCAAGCCAATCCACAGGAATATAACGACAATATCATTTATCCTGACAAAGTTAAAATAAATCTCTATTACCTTCACCACTATAGCTTTATCATGGACATAAAAATGATTATTGCTACAGTAACAGGAAAGAGAATTTTATACAATAAAGAATTAATATAGAAGAACACCATCTACAACTGATGTTCACGACTCTAAAATATTTTAAATAATGGAGAACAGAAAGAGAATTTACTTGTGTCTTGCTCACATGAGTGGTAACGAAATGAAATATATCAAAGATGCTTTTGACACCAATTGGGTTGTTCCATTAGGTCCTAATGTTAATGGTTTTGAGGAAGATCTTGAGAATTTTGTGGGTCAAAACAAGGAAGTTGTTGCATTAAGTGCAGGAACTGCAGCAGTACACCTTGCCTTAATAGACTGTGATGTAAAAGCTGGTGATGAAGTGATGGTACAAACTTTTACATTTTGTGCTTCAAGTAATCCTATAAAATATTTAGGTGCAAAACCTGTATTTGTGGATAGCGAAAAGGAAACATGGAACATGGATCCACAACTCTTGGACAAAGCTATCGCAGACAGAATAGAAAAGACTGGCAAAAAACCAAAAGCCATCATTGTGGTCTATCTATATGGTATGCCAGCCAAGATTGACGAAATCATACAAGTCGCCAACAAATACGATATTCCGCTCATAGAAGATGCTGCAGAGGGACTTGGCTCACGCTATAAAGGACAAGTGTGTGGTACTTTTGGAAAATATGGTGTATTAAGCTTCAATGGTAACAAAATGATTACTACAAGTGGTGGTGGAGCACTGATATGTTCAGACACTGAAAGCCAAGCACGAATCATGTTCTATGCCACACAAGCAAGAGAATCATATCCTTACTATCAACATGAACATATTGGATATAACTATCGACTGAGCAATGTATGTGCAGGAATTGGTCGTGGCCAAATGACTGTATTAGATGAACATATAGCACATCATAAACACATACACGAACTATATGAGAAACTTCTTGCTGACGTCAAAGGTATTACGGTACATAATAATCCTACATCTGATTATGATTCAAATTTCTGGCTCAATACAATTGTGTTAGACGAGAACATTCATATTAAGGGCGAAGAAAAAGCATATAATCAAATTATCACAGGTGCTGTAGGAGGAGCTGCAGGGGTTACACATGAGGCAAAGAATGTTCATACGAATATCGAACCGAATAAGAACGTAGAAGCATTACGAATTGCACTTGACCAAGCTTCTATTGAGGCAAGGCCATTATGGAAGCCTATGCACTGTCAGCCAGTTTATTCAGACTGTGTATCCTATGCAAATGGAGTAAGTGAAAATTTATTCCATAAAGGTCTATGTTTGCCGAGTGGTCCATGTGTCACAGATGAAGACGTACATTACATCATCGACACTATCAAAGAAAACATTATACAATAAACATCATAAAAAAACGACCTATATTAGATAAAAGAATATGAGGTTCTTCAGTAAATTATCAAATTGGTATTTTTCAAAAAAATCACTACCCTATTGGTGTATTTTTTGGATAGATTGTGCTGTGATATATTTATCATACCTTTTTATATACCAGCAAATAAATAGCGGAGCACAGGCATTAGGAATTTTTGGACAACTCTCTGCTGTTTTTGCGATTTTCACGATGTTCCATGCCATAGGTTTTAGAATGTTCCATACATACGATGGCATTCTGAGATATTCTTCTTTTGTTGATTTGCAGAAAGTATTCTATGCAGTAACTGTCGGTGCAGTTTTATCTGTACTGACTAAGAATTTATTGCTAAACACCCAACTGTTTCCAGGAGTTGAGATTCAGTATCGCAATATTATCTTAGGTTCACTTATTTCTATACTCATCTTGTGGGCCATCAGAGTCATTACCAAAACTGTCTTTGATGTATCATTAGCCGATTATAACATTAAAAATGCTTTTATATATGGTGTAAAGGAAGGTGGCATCGGTCTTGCGAAACAAATTAAGAATGATAAGCCTATGAAGTTCAAACTCATGGGATTTATTTCTGATGATGTAGAAATCAAGCACCACCACCTGATGGGAGCTAAGGTGTATGCACTCGACAAAAATACTATTAAGGTAATGAGAGACAATAAAATCACTACCCTGCTGGTATCTCCAGGTGCCATCAATAATTTACGTGCAGACAAGGAGTTCCAGGATGCTATACTTGCTGAAGGTATTCGTATTTATATGCCTACTACACAGGAATGGAATACAGAGCAGCAGCAACAACTCAAAGAAGTTAGCATTGAGGATCTTTTACCTCGTGATGAAATCAGCATCGATATGGAAAGTGTGGGTGCTATGCTTCATGGCAAACGCATATTGATTACAGGTTCTGCTGGAAGTATCGGAAGCGAAATGGTAAGACAAATCGCTAAGTACAGTCCTGCGGAATTAATTCTGATAGATAGTGCAGAGACCCCGCAGCACGATATACGATTGATGATGGCGAAGAAATTCCCTGATATTAAAGCAGAAACCATCGTCACCACTATCTGTAGCAAGTCCAGAATGGAACATATCTTCAAGACTTACCTGCCTGACTATGTTTTCCATGCTGCTGCATATAAACATGTTCCTATGATGGAGAACAATCCATGTGAGAGCATTCAAAATAATGTTTATGGTACCAAAATCCTGGCAGATTTGGCTGTCAAGTATGGCGTAAAGAAATTTGTAATGATATCTACCGATAAGGCCGTGAATCCTACCAATGTAATGGGATGCTCAAAACGTATCTGTGAAATTTATGTTCAAAGCCTCAACAAAGCCGTGAAAGAAGGTGTCATCAAAGGTGAAACCCAGTTTGTTACCACACGATTTGGCAACGTTTTGGGTTCTAATGGTTCTGTCATTCCGCTGTTTAAGAAACAGATTAAGAATGGTGGTCCTGTTACAGTCACCGACCCTAATATCATCCGTTATTTCATGCTGATTCCTGAAGCTTGCGAACTCGTTTTGGAAGCAGGTACTAAGGGTAATGGTGGTGAGATTTTTGTCTTTGACATGGGTAAACCAGTCAAGATTGTTGACTTGGCACAGAGAATGATTAACCTCAGTGGAGCTAAGAATGTAGAAATCAAGTTTACAGGTCTGAGAGCGGGCGAAAAACTTTATGAAGAAGTTCTCAACGATAAAGAATCATCCATGCCCTCTTTCAACGACAAGATTAGAATTGCCAAGGTACGAGAGTACGACTATGCAAAGGTGAGTTTAAAGATTGACGAACTTATTGAAAAGAGTAAGTTGTACGACGAAATGCTTACCGTCATGAAAATGAAAGAAATCGTTCCTGAATACAAAAGCAATAATTCTATATACGAAAAACTGGACAAATAAAAAGTTTGTTTAGTATCCATATTTACCTAAAGAAGTTAAATGATTAATAAACAATATAAGGACAGGATGAATAAGATAGAGCAAGGTTGCAAACGCTCCGTCGACTTTGTCATTGCAGCCTGTTGCCTTGTAGTCTTCTCTCCTTTGGCATTGGCCTGTGCTTTAGCAATCCGCAAGGAAGATGGTCTTCCTGTCATCTACAAACAGGAAAGGATAGGTCTGCATGGCAAGCCTTTCTACATCTATAAGTTCCGATCGATGAGGATTGATGCAGAGAAGGACGGGCCCGACTTATTGGAAATAAAGGGCGACCCGAGACTTACGAAAGTGGGACGTTTCCTAAGGGCTCATCACCTCGACGAGCTACCTCAACTGTGGAATGTGTTCAAAGGGGATATGTCGTTCATCGGTCCGAGACCGGAGAGGAAGTTCTATATCGACCAGATTATGGAGCACGATTCAAGATACCAGTATCTCTATCAGATCAGGCCTGGAGTTACATCCTATGCCACCCTCTATAATGGTTATACTGACACCATGGAGAAGATGCTGCGACGTCTGGAACTCGACCTTTACTATTTGGAGCATCGTTCTTGGTGGTTTGACGCCAAGATATTGCTGAAAACTTTCTGCAATATCGCTTTCGGAAAGAAGTTCTAAGAAAAGATGCTTTAAAGAAAGCGATTCTAAGAAAGGAAAAGCTTTTAAAAAAGATATTAATCATTAAGGGCAAGCTACGGATCTGCAGCCTGCCCTTCATATTTTTTTGTATCTCTGTTTATTCGAAATATAATTCAAATAAAAACAAAATTTCGCCTCAAGCAAATATCACAAGGCTACAACTATTTTTCTTACATTTGCCAATCTTGCCATAAAAGAAGAATCCTTTTTGGTTGATTGCAGACTATATCTCATTTGCATTTTTAACAAAGGCTCAGCATTTACTCCAAGAGCTGCCTCAAAGAGCAAAGCCGTCTGTTCTGTTACAGGACGGCGAGCATTCAATATTTTATTCAAGGCAGAATATGCTATACCCATCTCATCGGCAATCATAGCCTATTGCCCTGTTGCTATCGTACAACATGATTTGTAACTTAAGCGATCAACTTATGAAGCTCTTCAGATTCTAAGCATATCTCTTATGGATAAGACACCACTCGTTGATTTCTTCGAAAGGACTGATTTCAATAATGCCAAAGAACTCGATTGTCCCCTCTTTCCGGGGCTATTTGATTAATATTTAATTAGTCCCGATTTTAACGGGACACTAATGACACTATCTCGTTAATTTGTAATTTCAATTCCATAAAGGTACGATTAGAACAAACAATTGCATCATCAACACCCATAACATTGCAATTTCACCTCCTAAAACGGAAAAATGTTACGATTTATAACTTCTCTTTCTATAAATCACCTTAATAAGGCTGATGAAGGCTGTTTCGTTGGCATCGAAATAGGAAACCCGTTTTGCCCAAACTTTATCCAAACCTTTGGGCACTTTTACCCAAAGCTCTGGGCAAGTTTCCTCACAGGTATGAGCAACTTTGCTCATCGTTATGGGCAAAAATGCTCATCGTTATGGGCTGAAAAGCTCATCGTTATGGCTAAAAATGCTCACCGTTAAGTCTATTGACCCGATAAGGTTTCGAGATTTCCATGAATGCTGTGGCATTTGCACGATGATTTGCATCCTGGTTTTCTTCAGAAATTAGTAATCGAGCTCCTCTGTATAACGGTCGAACATCATGTTCTCGTATCCTTGATCTTTACACCACTGCAAGATGTATTGTTGCTGTTCTGGAATGATACGAGTCTGCCCCAGCTTGTAGCGATAATACGAAGTTCGGCTTCCGAAATAGGAAATCATACTGCTTTTGAACACTTTCACATCCTTCTTTCTCAGTTCGTCGAGCATTTTTTCCAGACCGTATGCCATCTTGACAAGATGTATTTGCATGAAGTGTTCGCACTTGCCATTTTTGTATGCGTCAGGAAAAACGGCATAACCATCCGTCTTGTCAGCATTCTTGTAGACGACAGATAATTGACGGGCACATTCATTGGCAAGAGGACATTGTTCATTGAAACAATATTTCCAGGAGAATCCCTCATCGCCTTTTGCGAAAAGTAGTCTTACTAAATCAGCTTGTGTCATATTGTTGTTGATTATAAGTTAAAAGGTTTCGGTTTCAAATGGGTCTTTTTACTTCATTATGGAATCGGCAAGACTTTTTCTTGCTTCTGCAAAGTTAGCAAAAAAAATAGGATAACATGCCATCTTTATCTCATTTTTTTTTGTTTTTTCTCCTTGTTTTTTGGTATTTTTCTCCATTAAAAGCCACAGGGGGGGACGTGGTAACAGTATGGCATTTTGTGGCAACAACATCAAGCGTATTGCCACGCACAGGCCACTGTCATTCAAGCTATTATACTCAATGTGGCAATAGTGGCAATAAGATGGTGCTTAAAACAAATCATCAAGTACCACTTCGTTCTGGGCAATGCCCGAATACATGTTGCGCTGAAGACCATAACTGCTGATAAACGTCAGCTGTATGGACTTCCGAGTTTTCGTTTCTTCCATAAAACGGGCAATTTTGTTTCTCAAAATCTTATCATAATCCTTATTGATGGCAAACTCTCCTTCCGAGAATTTCATTTCGCATAGATTGATGGTGTTGTCGCCACGCTCTATCACCATATCTATCTGAGCGGCCCGCTCATCAGCCTCCCCACTACTCTTGCTCCGCCATGAATATAAATTGGTGGATACACCTGCTATACCCAACCGCTGCTTGACCTGAGAGATATGATTCATCGCCAATATCTCGAATGAAACTCCGGCCCAGGCATAGAAACGGGGTGTGCGCTGCAACTTGCTCCAATACAGAAGATTCCGGAACGAACTGTCTCGCAGAAAACGAAAATAAAACAAGGTGAAGAAATCCACCAACTGATAAAGAGATTTTCGGGTAGAACATCCGAAGTTGACATATTTTCTGATAAATCCGCACGATTCCAGATTGTCAAGAATCGTGGTCAATGTCTTGCCTGATTTCATCTGGGCTGCATTAGCTATTTCTGTGCGAGTCATTCCATATCCACGCTCGTTCAGGCACTCTACCACCTTGACATATGCCTCAGAATCCTTGAACAGGGAGCGATAGAGTATCGAAAACTCATTATACAACTGACCGTTAGGATTGAACAGCATACGGTCTATATTCTGCGCTAAACTTAACCGCTCGTCCAAAAGATTAAGATAGTATGGGATGCCTCCCAATATCATGTAAAGCTCTGCCATCTCGTATCTTGACAGCATCATCCCCTTGGTCTTCAGAAACGCTTCCGATTCTCCAAGAGAAAAAGGTTGCAGGAATAAACGATGGGTAAGACGACCATAAAGTCCACCATGATTATTGATGAGTTTGTCCATCATCCAGGAAGTGGCAGAGCCACAGACTATCAGAACGATGTCGTGACGTGCCGAAGCCCATCCATTCCAGAAGTGCTCCAAGGCAGAGATAAAGTCAGAGCCCACAGTATCCATCCAAGGCAGTTCGTCGAGAAAAACCACCTTGCGTTCTACTTGGGACAGAGAATCGAGATAAGAAATCAGCATCTCAAAGGCATCGAGCCAATCATGGGGCAACGAAGATACTTTCCTGTCATAACGACGAAGTGTATAAAAGAAGTTTTTCAACTGTTCCTGAGTGTTTCCTCCTGCCAGTCCGGATGCCTGAAAAACCATTTCCTGCTCAAAATATTCACGCACGAGAAACGTTTTCCCCACTCTGCGGCGTCCGCATATAGCCACAAATTCAGACTGCCTTGACTCATATATGCGAGCCAGTGTATCTTGTTCACTCTTTCTGCCTATTATATTGTTCTTCATTTCCTTTTCTCCTGCTTTAATTTCTTATCGCTTACAAAGATAGCAAGAAAAAGCAATTATTGGCTATATCTTACACAGTTTTAAGCCAATAATACATATTTTTAAACATTATTGGCTAAATTCTACATTCCTTTCAGCCAATAATGCATAATTTTCTGAAAGAGCAAAAGCATTAAAAGGATACCTTTACAAACAAAAAATGAAGGGTGAAGGGTTTTGACGGAATAACCTATACTTGGGCTATTACTACTATCTGGGCGGACATTCAAAGACATTGAACGAAGATTGCATAAGGATATACTAACACTTTCATAAGGATGTGTTAACTCTCTTATAAGGATGCAGAAACCCTTCCATACAGTTTCTTCCCCTTTTGATTGCAGTTTTTCAACTGCATAAAGCAGAATTATAACACAAAAAATAAGGAAAACACACAAATGAACCAAAGTGAACTTGCATAATTCCAAGATTCTTTCTACCTTTGCAAAAGTTAAAGCGGCACTCGGCAATCTGAAAGCAAGTTTTTTTTGCGCTCGTTTGCAATTGCACACTAACTGCATAAGCATAATACACATAACTATAAATCATAAAAGTAAATGGTAAACTTCAAATACATATCTCTATGCATTTGCACCCTACTTACAATAGCAGCATGCTCTACCGATGGCGGAAACGGGACTGACCCTGTACAGCCTTCTCCTACAACTAAGGAGAAACTGCCCATCAGTATCAATACGTCTGTTGCGACTCGCGCAACGGACGAAGCTTTTGAGGTTGGTGATCAAATTGGATTGTTTGTTGTCAATCGAGAGACAAACGGTACTGCCAACAGTTTGAAAACTCTCGGCAATTATATAGACAATATGCAGTTCACCTACGATGGAACTTGGAAAGCAGCCTCATCCATCTATTGGAAAGACGAGACTACCCATGCCGACTTCTATCTGTATTACCCTTACCAGAAATACATAAACAATGTGACTGCCGTGCCGGTACAAGTGAAGGCCGACCAAAGCGACCTTGCCGATTATAAGAGCAGCGACATGCTGATTGGCAAGACATTAGATGTCGCTCCTACAGATCAAGCTGTAAAGATAGAAGCCAAGCACATGATGAGCCAAGCCATCATCACGCTGAAAGCTGGCAATGGCTTTACCGACGCATCGCTTGCATCATCCCTTGTGAATGTCAGAATCAATGGACTCAAGAGTACTGCCTTGGTCAACCTCTCCACCGGCGTAGTCACCGCAACAGGAAATGATACAGACATCATTCCATTAAAGGAAGATTGTATCTACAAGGCTATCATCGTACCTCAAGACGTAAAAGAAGGGAATTTCATTACCATCAACGTAGATGGCAGCAACTATTACCTTACAAGAAACTCCAAATTCCACGCTTTCGAGAAGGGGAAAAAATATAATTTCACCGTCACGCTCAGCAAAACGAGCAGTGGAATTAATGTCAACATCTCTCAATGGGAAGATGACGGTATAGACTACGGCGGAACTGCCAACTAAAAAGGACATATCAATGAAATTATCAAAATACACCTTATTATATATATTACTCGTCGGAATCGTGATACTGACAGGATGCAGCGACCACCTTTTCGATGATGAAAAACAGGCAGACAGCAATCGCATCTTGCTGTCAGGAGATATTGAGCAACTTGCCGTTACCCGAGTAAACGACAATGGGTTCTGTGATGGCGACAAGATGGGTGTCTATATCGTAGATTATGAGGGTGACTACCCTGGCACATTGAAAGTGAGCGGCAACCGTGCCGACAATGTACAACACTCCTTCGACGCATCACAGAACAAGTGGAATTCTGCCTACGACATATACTGGAAAGACAAGCATACCCACGTAGATATCTACGGATACTACCCTATTGCCAATCCTGAGAGCATAGAAGACTGCTCATTCGAGGTACAGAAAGACCAAAGCAAAGAATCGAAAGATGGTGAAATGGGAGGCTATGAAAGTAGCGACTTCCTCTGGGGGAAAGTTGCTGATGTCACTCCTACCGCCAACACGATTCGCTTGCCTTTGACCCACCGCATGTCAAATGCCAAGGTGACCTTGGTGAAAGGTTCCGGTTTCACCGACGAGGAGTGGGCAAACACCGAGAAGACGGTTCTGACTGCCAATGTAGCTCGTAAAGCAAGCATCAACCTTTCCACAGGAGAAGTAAAAGTAGCTGGCAGTGTGGAGAACACAGCCACCATTCCTTCCAGACATAACAATGAATGGCGCACTATCGTCATTCCACAGACTATACCTGCAGGCACTACCCTCTTCAGTATCACCATAGGAGGAGAGCCATACAAGTTTTCTAAATCCGGCGACTTCACTTACCAAGCAGGAAAGATGATGAACTTCGGCATCAAGGTGGATAAACTATCTACAAGCGGAGATTACAAGTTGACATTGATCAGCGAGAGTATCACCCCTTGGGAGAGCGACCTCGTGAGTCATAATGCCACAGCCAAAGAATACATTATCATCAACTCTACTCCTGGAGGATTGAAAGATGCCATAGTGGCAGCACATAAGGACTACAAGAAAATCAGAAATCTGAAAATTCTGGGCGAAGTTGACTCTCGTGATTTTTATTTCATGAGAGACTCGATGGATGCCCTTCAAGCGCTCAACCTCAAGGAAGTCAGAATCAAAGGATACGGAATGGTAGAAATCGGGATTGGAGAACACTTGGACGACCAGATTCCAGGAAGTGCCTTCTATAGGAATAGTCAGATGGGTGGAAACCAAACTTTGACACATCTCATCTTACCAGACAGGCTGAAATCCATCGGTGCCAATGCCTTTTACGGATGCAAGTATCTGACAGGTTCTCTCAACATTCCTGAAGGAGTGGAAGAAATTCAAAGAGGAGCCTTCAATAACTGTTCTTCCCTGAATGGCACACTGTCTCTCCCATCGACACTCAAATACTTAGGTACGGCGGGAAATGGCGACAACAAGGAGACCTCTGACGAAGGAACAGATTATTACGGAGGCGTATTCCAGGGATGCAAGAGTTTGACAGGAAACCTCAGACTCCCAGACAACCTGGAACTTATCAGAGGATATTGCTTTGCAGGTTGTTCAGGATTCTATGGTGAACTAAAGTTGCCCTCACATCTTAAGAGAATAGCGAACTGCGCTTTCCAAGGATGCTCAGGACTCACAGGATCACTGACTATCCCACAAAATATTACCACCATCCCTTCCGAGGCCTTTCACGGATGCGGATTCAATGGAACCCTCTCCCTGCATGACGGCATCATCAACATTGCCAATGACGCTTTTGCCGACTGTCATTTCAGAGGAGAGCTTCGCTTGCCAAAAAGCCTGAAAGTCATCTCTGACAATGCTTTCGGCAACAATGATTTTTCCGGCGAATTGAAGTTACCTTCAAGCATCGGTCATATAGGCAGCAGAGCCTTCGCCAACAACTGGAGATTAATGGGCACTTTAGAATTTCCGGAAGATATGCAAAGCATTGGGGATTTTGCTTTTGCCAACTGCAAAATGATAGAAGGTATCATCTTTCCGGAGTCCATGGAAACCATACGGCAAAATGCTTTCAGTGGATGTTACGGCATCAACTCCATCATTTGTCGTGGTGACATGCCTGCCTATATAGAGGAGAATGCTTTCGAGGGAATTGCCAAGGACAATTTCACGCTCGAAGTACCAGAGTCTGCCATCGCCCAATACCAGACTGCCAACGGATGGCGTGACTTCAAGCGCATCGCTGCCCACCATGAGTTGGTTTGTCGCCCATCCGTGGCTTGCGCCCTCAGCACTGAGCACAAGCAGACCTTGACTATCAATGCCGAGGGAGAATGGGAGGTAGCGAGCAAACCAGACTGGTGCGAGGTCTCTCCTTCCAACGGAAACAAGAAGACGGAAGTGACATTGACCATCAAGTCGATGGCAAAAGGGGCTGGCAACCGTAATGGAAAAGTAGTATTCCAACTGAAAGACAAGGAATACACGCACGAGTGCAATGTATCGCAATATGGATATGAATATGGTGAGGACGAATGGGTTACCTTACAAAAGGCTACAAAGGGCAGAAATGGTGGCATCAATATCGTATTGATTGGTGATGGATACAATGCCAAGGACATTGCTAATGGTGATTATCTGAGGAATATCCAGCAAGAAGTGGAATATTTCTTTGGTATCGAACCTTACAAGACTTATCGTGAATATTTCAACATCTACACAGCCATGCCGTTATCTACAGAAAGTGGCATCGGAACTGTGAACACGATCCGTTACAATCGCTTCAATACGACCTTTACTGCAGGCGTAGGTCTGAAAGCTGATTACGATAAGATCTTCTCTTACGTATTAGGTGCGCCTACCGTCAACAAGGACAACTTGAACCAGACGCTTATCATCATCATACCGAATTCTACCGATTATGGTGGTATCACCCAGATGTGGGCAGATGGTTCAGCCATCGCTTTTTGTCCTCTTAGCACGTATGACTATCCACTCGACACTCGTGGAGTCATCCAGCATGAGGCAGGCGGTCATGGATTTGGCAAACTCGGCGATGAATACATTTACCACAATGCTTTCATTGATGCCTGTGGCTGTTCTTGCTGTGGGCACGTGGATGAGTTCAACTGGGCTAAGAGTCTCGGATGGTACGACAACCTTTCGCTTACGGGCAAAATGCACGAAGTGGATTGGAGCCACCTCATCTACGACGACCGTTATAGCGATATCGTGGATATTTACGAGGGTGGATTCATGCACACCAGAGGCGTTTTCCGTTCGGAACCAAACTCTTGCATGAACAACGACATTCCTTACTATAGCACCATCAGCCGTGAGAGCATCGTGAAGCGTATCAAGCTGTACGCTGGAGAGACTTTCACTTTCGAGGATTTCGTGAAGAATGACAAGCGAGACGCTGGTGTTGTGGAGAGTCGTGCCTTCGGAATGAATGGAGATGAACGAATAGCAGGAACTTACCAGCACGCTCCTGTTTTCCACAAGGGAAGTCCTCTGAAAATGAAAAAAAAGTAAGAAGACGCAAATAACTTCTTCTCATTCATAAGAAAAAGAAATATAAAAAGAAGAAACATGAGACGAAACCATATCATCAAACATACGTGCATAGCATGGAGCCTCATCTTAGGTTTAGCATCTTGTGGAGACGAAAGTCTTCAAGATGCTCATTCTCTGGATGCAAAATCGACTCCGATGACCTTCATGGTAAGTCACCCAGGAAAGAAAATTACCCCCAAGAATACACGTGCTACGGAAACTGATTTTGAGAAAAATGACAAGATTGGGCTCTTCGTAGCAAAAGCCGACTCACCTCTCGAAATCGGTGGAAACCTCGTGAACAATGCTGCCCTCACCTACGATGGCGGCAAGTGGACCCCTGCCCATACTCTGTATTGGGACGAAGGCACTTACAATGCCTATGCTTACTACCCTTATATCAATAAATTGAGTAGTATCGAGGACCAACCGTTCAATGTGAGTACAGACCAAAGTACCCATAAATCAGGGACGACACTCGGCGGATACGAAGCAAGCGATTTGCTCTTTGCCAAGACCGAAGGGATTGCAGCTTCAACAGCACCAGTACCTCTCAACTTCAAGCATATCATGAGCAAACTGACCATCAGGCTCATCAAGGGAGAGGATTTCGAGGGAGAGATGCCAACGACTGCCGATGTGTATGTTCATAACACCATTCCATCAGCTACTATCGACCTACAGGCAGGGGTGGCAACGCGCTATATGAAAGGCAACCGCCAGTCCATCATTGCCCACCAAGATGACAACTACATATATTCCGCTATCATCGTTCCGCAACGAATTGAGAATCGCATGCCGCTCATCGAAGTCGTAATGAAGGGCGTAAGCTATCTCTTTGAAAGCAAGTTCCAGTTCAAACCAGGAACAGAGCACCTCGTCAATCTTATCATTTCGGACAACCCTGACCAAGTGAAGATTGAAATTGGTGGAGAAATCCAGAACTGGCAATAGTTTCATCTATACAAAGATTATCATAGAAATAGAAAATAACAGACTATCATAACGAATGAGAAAAACGATATATGTTTTGTCTTTACTAATTCTCGTTCTCGGAACATGGCTTGTAGTTTTGTGGCTTCCGTCATTCACACCTCAGGAAGATGACAGACAAGAAACAAGATATGGTCTGAACGAAGGACTGGAATTGGTGGAACAAGACAACGGAAAGGAAGGCAAGCGATATGTCGTGGAGGATGTCGACGGCAAGGAACTGTTCGTCATACCCCTGCGCAACAGTCTGCTCGACACTCGCTTTCGCAATGGACAGTTACGGTTTCGGGAACAAGTCACGCATCGAGAGGGTTTCATAGACCGACAAGGTATGGTGACATTCACACATGATGGCTTTGTTTCCATTCATGAGAACAATAAGAACCTGAAGACAACTTCCGCCAACACACTGTCAGAAGATCCCTCTAATACAAGTACGACCTACCAAGGGACAACAACTACCGTACACGAGGGAACATCTATGGTGCGATCGAACGAACTGTCCAATAGGAGCAAAACGCTCTCACAAGTGGATCTCCACACGATGGCACAAAACAACCCCTTCTACAAGGAAGCAGCCAAAATCATGCAAGGCAAGTTGAATGAGACCGACGCCAACCGACACCACACTATCCTCAACTACTGCGAGCATTTCCGCACCGCTTACACCACCAAAGACATTGATTTTCTAAGACAGGTGTTTAGCGACAAAGCACTTATCATCGTGGGAAATGTAGTAAAGACTGCAGCAAATGACAATAAGATACAAGCTGAGAATAAGGTGACATACGCCATCCATTCCAAGCACGACTACATCAACCGTCTCGGCAAAGTGTTTGCGACAAACCAAAAGATAGATGTCAAGTTCTCCGGCTTTCGCATCATGCGACATCCTACCATGGACGGCATTTATGGTGTAACTCTGAGACAACAATACAAGAGCGACCGATACAGTGATGACGGTTATCTCTTTCTGTTGTGGGATTTCAGAAACAAATCGATGCCACTCATCCATGTCAGAACTTGGCAACCTGCCTCTACGGTAGGAGGAAAAGGAGACATCATCAACATTCAAGACTTCAATTTACAATAAAGTTCTATATAAGAAATAAGACTTACATATAATATAATAAGGTATGAAGTTTCAAGAAATCATCAAAAGGATAAAGGAAAGAAAAGCGGGAGTCGTGATTGCCATCATGTCCTTACTGCTTATGCCCTTCTCCTGTTCAGCCCAAGACTTCTCGGTGGCAAGTTTCCACTTGTTGCCCAACGACGTAAGTGCCTTCATTGACAATGTACGCGACCTCAATGACGAGGCTTGTGCCCTCATGAAGATAGAGGCTCCAAGCGACTTTGCTTTCTCCACCCCATTAGGAATTGTGAAACGCAAGGACGAAGTGGGCGAAATATGGCTTTATCTACCCAAAGGTACGAAGATGCTAACCTTGAAACACCCGGAATGGGGAGTAATCAGAGACTACAAGTTGGACAAGCCATTAGAGAGTCGTATGACCTACGAGTTGAAACTCAACCTCCCCAAACCTACTATCACAGAAGTTCACGACACAATCGTAGAAGTAAAGACCGTGACCGATACGATAACGATATCACGAACTAAGCCCAAGATGCCACTCTCCATCTACACCTTGGCTACCGTGGCACTCCACCAAGACGGTCCATCATACGGAATTTTCTTTGCCATGATGAAACGCCATGGTTTCTTCCTCCATGCAAGTAGCGACTTGCGAACCATCGGGAATACAGAAGGTAATTGCCAAAAAGACGGAAGCATCGACGCCAATGGCACTAAGCCCTACTTCACAGGCGAGACACGACATAGCAATTACACACTGACCCTTGGAGCCATCCACCATATAAGTCGCAACATACGATTATTCGAGGGCATAGGATACGGACGATGCGCAACGGCCTGGCAAAGGAGTGAAAGCGAAGGTGGCGGTTATCTACTCAACGAAGGATTGACCCATAAGGGTATATCAGCCGAAGCAGGCGTACTTGCTTCCTTCAACAGGTTTACGATGACAGCCTCCACCATTACCATTGCAGGAAAACAATGGGAAGGTTGTATCGGATTAGGAATCAAAATATTTTAAAGAAGTGAAACATCTTATCATCAATCTTGCGATTATCATACTCATGGCTTCATGCAGCAGCGACAAGCCATCTTACTTAGAGCCAAACCTATCGACTTTGGCTGCTACTGACATCACTCGAAATGAAGCGACCCTGAACGGTATTGCCGAAATAGAAGGAGATGCTGACATGCCTCAACTCTATTTCAGATATGGAACAACGGAGAATATGGACCAGACTGTCCCTATCACAACAGAAAGCGAAAAGATATCAAAGCAAAACAACGTCTCCGTTCGTCTGAAAAATCTCATTGCAAGCAACACCTATTATTATATGTTGCAAGGCAGCAATGGGCGAACCATCACATCTGGAAACATCATGAACTTTACGACACTACCCAACGAGAAACCAAAGGTAGGAAATACAAACTTGTTAAGTCATGGACCAACAAGTGCCTTCGTCAGTTACGACATCTTGGAAGATGGTGGAGAGAACATTACCGAAACAGGATGCTACTACGAATTGGCATCCAAGAACACAACAGGTTCACAGTCTGAAAAAGAGAACATCGAGAAAGAACTTCCAAGCAAAAATGCCACGAAAGAAATTCTTACCAACTACTCTGGAGGCTTGGGACAACAGAAACTCCTTATAGACGAACTTACTCTCAATACGACCTATAAGATTTGGCCGTATGCCAAAAGCCGTATGGGAGAAACGATCGGTGAGTGTATCACCTATACGACAACAAGAGATGCCATCATGCTAAAAGAAGCGGGTGAACTGCAGTCCCTTTTGGGCAACAATCTATATGATTATACATCACTCACCTTGGCAGGTCCAATGAATGGAGACGACCTGAATTGCCTCAGAAAGATGATGGGTAGAAACTTGGACGAGACCGATACTCCTGGCAAATTAGCCTCCATAGACATGACGGATGTAAAGATTGTGGCAGGAGGCGGACCATACGGGGCAAACAGATATGTACAAGACCACGTCATCGGACAAGGACTTTTTGCCAATTGCGATTATCTCACAAAAGTTATCCTACCTACTGATGTCACAACCATCGAAAAGGATGCCTTTATGAATTGCAAGTCACTCGCCAAGATAGAAATACCTGTTTCGGTAAGCAATCTGCTGCCATCCAGCGGTTGTACGGCACTGAGAGACATAGAAGTTTCAGAAGGCAACTCCAACTACTGTAGCGTCAATGGAGTGTTACTCAATGCACAACAAACCAACATCTTATGGTTTCCAATGGGCAAGCAAGGAGAATATTCCTTGCCAAGCACCATCACTTCTATCGGTAACTATGCCTTCAAGGAATGCAGCATCGAGACATTCATTCTTCCTGACAACATGAAGGAAATAGGTCAAGGGGCTTTTATGGACAGCAAGGTGAAAGAAGTAAAGTTACCTGCCAATCTGAAACGAATCCCGACAAGTACCTTTCAAGGTTGCAAACAGTTGAAAGTAGTAAGGATAGGCAGTAAGACAGAGGCTATTTCCGACTATGCCTTCGACCTCTGCCCTCTCACCGACATCTATGTAGAGGCAACACTTCCACCTGTATGCAGTTCACATGCCTTCACCACAAGAGGCACCAGTTTTCTCAATACCTGCATCGTTCATGTGCCAATAGGAAAAGCTGCATTCTACAAAGGAGATGTCATTTGGAAACAATTCAAGAACATCAAAAGTGACTCTTCCAAGTGATAAACAACAGATAAAAAAGGACTATAAAAACGACAGATTATGACGACTCCAGAAATAGAAGAATTGAAATCGCTCATCGAGCAAAAATACGGAAAGATGCTCTGTACCACTACAGACTTCGAGGAGTTTTCAATCTACCTCAAACAAAAATGGGGCAAGAGCATATCCTCCTCCACCCTCAAACGCCTATACGGTTACGTAAACGACGACCACAAGCCAAGAAATATAACACTCGATGCCCTGGCTCAATATATAGGTTACAATAACTACGCAGAGTTTACAAAATGGCTGAAGAACAGCACGAAGTATAACTCATCCTTTTTCATGGCACAACAAGTGATAAGCAACGACCTGCAAGAAGGAAAGGAAATATCCATCGGTTGGAGCCCCAACCGAATACTGCGATTACGCTATTTGGGCGAAAGCACCTATGAAGTCCTGACTTCTGAAAACAGTAAGTTGCAGGTAGGCGACAAGTTTGTCACAGGATGCTTTATCAAGGAGCAGCCTCTATATCTGCCTTATATCGAAAGAAAAGGCAAACGAACCGCAGCCTTTGTGGCAGGAAGGAATGGCGGTCTCACACTTATCAACGTCATGAAGTAATAATCACTCTAAATAAACTTTTTAGAATATGCCAGACAAGCAAGATAAAGTAACAGGAAAGAACAATGATCCCGAGTCAAACTCTGGATATACAGAAGATCTCGACAAGGAGACAAACGGTTCTGAATCCTCTCCCATAGAAAATACCTATAGTAATCTACAGGAATACTACGTTTCTCAATCCGGACACACTCGACTTTTCACTGCCACCAAATATGGCAAACGCTACGTCTTGAAATGCCTCAAGAAGGACTTTCTTTACACACCAGTCTATCAACAAGCCCTCACCAAGGAATTTGAGATTGGATTGGAGTTGGAACACCCCAATATCTGTAGAACCCTCAGCCTTGAGCAACTTCCAGAATTAGGACCCACCATCGTGATGGAACACATAGACGGCGAGACGCTCAAAAGCCTCATCAATAGGAAAGCACTGACCCATGAGCTTGCTCATAAAATCATCCTTCAGTTGATGAATGCCTTGGAGTATATGCACAGCAAACAGATCATCCACCGGGACCTCAAGCCATCCAACATCATGATTACTCATACAGGACAGCATGTGAAAATCATCGACTTTGGACTATCCGACAGCGATGCTTTCTGCATTCTCAAGCACTCTGCCGGCACTACTGGATATATCGCCCCAGAACAGTTCATGCCAGATGCAAAGGCAGAACCAAGGACTGATATCTTTTCCTTGGGAATAGTCATCGAAGAAATAGCCACGACCATCGGAGATAAAAAACTGGAGAAAATTGCTAAGATATGCACTACCCACAATCACTTACTGCGTCCAGGCAGCATTGAGATTCTACGCAAAAGACTATCAGAAAAGCCAAAGAACCAAAACATCATCATACTTCTCGGCTGCATAGTCTTTCTCTTGGCTGTAGCCATTGGCATATCCTATTATCATCGGCACCAAGTGACCAAACAAAAAGAAGCCACTACGGAGCAGTACCTCGAAGAAGACAGTGCTAACCATAGTGGCAACAAAGTTATGGATATTCAACTCTGGAACCCATAATCAATCTCAGACAGTATCGCTTATCTTATCCAAAAGCGCACAGTCTCGATACTTTTCCAAACCAAAAGGAGTATCAACTATCACATGTCCCATCAGAACAGCTGCGTCTTGATGCCAAACGACAAGCCGAAGACATCCCAAAAACCGGCAGAACCATTGCGATAGAAACGCATGAAATAAATATCGTTGGTGCTCAGCTCGTAGAAGAAGGTGACACTCTTCACAAACTTGCGGCGGTTCTCGGGCACATCCACCGTGAAACGCTCTCCCACAAAGATGTTGGGGCGGATGCGTGTGGAGAAAGGATAATAGCCACTGCCATACTTTGACGGCTGCTTCGTCCAGAAATCCGAGCCAAAGACGGTGTTGAAATACAAGCCACACTCCAAAGGCTCGAAGGCCCAGCCATGCCCCATCGTCACCGACCAGGGTATATAATTCTGCTTCAGGGTCATCGTCATCTTGGCATTGTTGGAGTCGTATTTCGGGATGTAACCGAAGAGCAACTGCGTCTCCCACTGGCGATGCTTGCCATAATCCCAGCCCACTCCAAAGGAGAACAGTCCCATGTTGCCACAAGTCTGCAGGACGGTTTGCGTAGGGATGAGTGCTCCCCAGTAGCGGCGATAACGGTGAATGCGGTTGTCATAGCGACTATGTTTCACCACCGTGTCGCGAGCAGCCAACGCTGTATCTGCCACGGCGTTCTGTTGCGCCTGAACACATGCTGGCATCAGAAACGAAAGAAGAAATATCCTAAAAATCAATAATCTCATAGCTGTAATCGTCTGGAGTAATGGTAAATATATAATACTTTCGCTCCTTGGCACTCGCTGTCATATAGAAGATAGTACCGTCATCATAGAGGTCCTGTATGCGAATGTGATGACCATGACCGTCGAGACAGAACATCAGCTGGGGCAGCTTGTGGATGTAATCATTGAAGGGTTCTGCCACGTTATTGTTGAACTGCTCGCTGAAAGGAGGAGCATGCATACAAACGACTGAGCGGTCGAACTCATCTGCCCGATTGGTCCACTCGGCCTTGATAAAGTCGAAATTGGGAACTGGTTGCGAATAATCGTACTCAATGGCATTGGTATTGAGGCACACAAACTTCACTCTGCCTGCGATAAAAGCAAAGTCGGGATTGCCAAAAGTCACCTGGTAAGCCTTTGTCCCTGTACCGAGACAGTCGTGATTGCCCAAGAGTGCCACAAAGGGTTTGTTGAGTTTCTTGAGCCGGTCGCGAGTCCAGAGAAATTCCTTTGTGCCACCAAAGTCGGTCATGTCGCCACCATGAATCACAAAGTCGATATCTGGTCTGCGGTTGATGTCGCTCACCTCGTCACTCAGGTCATTGAGCCACTGGTGTGAGTCGCTGATAAAGGCGAAACGAAAGGTGGTTTTGTCCTTCGTCGCCTCCTCTATCTTCACTATCTGCTTGGCGTTGACATTCTTCTCTCCCTTGATATTCACATCATAAGGATGCACGTCGAACACCTTGTCACAACTGACGAGCGACAGCCCCAACAGGCCAACCATCGCCCAGATAAATCTCATCTTTCTTTTTTTCATACGGTTGCAAAGATAATCAAAAAACCTGAATTACGAAATAGTTTTGCATTCGAAAAGAAATCAAAGAGTACATATATACCTTATTTCGTGACATTTAGAACAGTCGTTCACCAGATTCAGACCCCTTAAAAAATGATAAGCCCTGAGAGAGAGAAACGGACTCTTGCGAAACTTGAGCAAACAGTATGTTCGCTGGGTCCCTCAGGAAGCTATCCCTCCCAAATCTCATAAGAGAACGGAAAGGCAATGGCATCCGCATTCCATACTGCCGAGGCGCAGCCCCCCTTCAAGAAATGAACCCGGGCGGAGAGCGCCTTGCGGAACACACGATAACTCTTGAGACTACGGTCGGCATCAGCTTGCTGGATGAAGAAAACATATCTGTTGAGAGGATGGGCAGCCATGACGGAAGCGATGCGTGTAGCCAACTTCTCGGCTGACTGGGGACCGATTTTCGCAAAGATGTACGAGAAATGGAAGAAGATGACCGTAGGAACGCTGGACAAAGCATTCCAATCATCGTCATTCAACTCCTCAAAATGGCTCAGCTTGTGATAAACCACCCGGTCGGCGTAAGCGGCATGAAGCATCCGCTCGCCCATCTGATGCATGCTCTCCGAAATGTCGACTGCCTCGTACTCCAAACATCCTATCTTGTCGCCGAAAACCTGCATGAAAGCCAGGGCATTGGTGGCCGGTCCGCAACCCAGATGCACCGAGATGGTGCGCAGGGAGGTGGAGGAGAGCCTCTCCTCCACCCACTCCCGAACCGAGCCGTACATCAGCTTGGCGCAGGCATAGTGGGCAGGCATCATGTTGTGACAGTAAACGAGCACCTGGTCGGCGGGCGTGAAGGTGCGCATCCGGTTTCTGCCCGAGGTGTCCTTGAGGTCGGTCTGAATGATTTTGGATTGCACGAAATGGCTCCTGCCATAGTCGATGAGCGCCTGGTTGGTGGCAAACTCGTTGCCCAGAACATACTGGGGCCAACGGGTCATCGCATCGCCCTTGACGGGCTCTTCGACGACCGTACGAAACGTACGGTCAAAGGTTTCATCAGATGATAATTCCTTGAGCGAACCGACAGAACCAGCCGAACCGACAGAATCAGCCGAGCCGACAGAACCAGCCGAGCCGACAGAACCAGCAGAACCAACGACAAAGTTTCCGCTCACATAGTCGCTGGGCGAGATGTCGAAATAGCTCTGCCTGTTACGGGCAAACTCCATGAGCTTGAAGAAGATGACGTTCTCGCGCAGGAGTCTGGCGTTGCCGATCATGATGAGATGTTTCATGGCACGGGTCATCGCCACGTTGAGCTTGCGGTCGATGATTTCGCCCGACGCACGGTCCACATACTGGTTGCCGGTGAGGAATCCCAACTGATAGTATTTCCTGATGGTGAAGCCGTAGATGATGTTCTCGCACTGGCTTCCCTGATAGCGCTCCACGGTGTCGATCATGATGTCGTGGAGCGGTTCGATGTGGTAGCTGTCTATCTCGTTGCGTATGGTGGAGATCTGATTGCGATAGGGCACGATGATGCCCACCGTGCGGTCTTTGTCGAAACCCTCTGGATCCATGAGGTAGATGCGATGCACCGTGGCGGCAATCATTCTGGCCTCGATGAGATTCACCTTGTCGGAGGTCTCCTGCTGCCATGGGTCGAGTCCTGTCTGTCGTGGCTCGGGATAGGTGACGAAGGCGATGCGGCGGGTGGTGAGCCTTCGAGCGCCTCATCAAGGCTTAT
>OCQK01000007.1_pt1 | contig 55703 bp, 45 predicted proteins | sample 1481281 | NCBI WGS metagenome assembly OCQK01 (sample SAMN03418281, study PRJEB22391) | human gut metagenome | biome: human-gut; feature: organic feature; material: feces | host: Homo sapiens | place: Italy | collected 2013-04 | reverse complement strand
TCTGTGAAAAGGAAAAAAATAAAAAGGGTGCGTCACAGACTTATGACACACCCTCCTTTTTCTGTCTTAACTCCTTTTACTTCCCCATTTGAGAAAGTTGAGTAATACGGACGTTCACGATTTGACTTGATGCGATAAGCATCCGACGTTAATCAGTCCTGCCGGGATAATTGTATTGGTCGAAGTAGACTGGAGTCTTGTTGTTGTACCAGATGCCTTCTACGTTCAGTCCGATAGAGAAATTCTTGTTGACATTGTATTTCACTCCTGCTCCCAGTACATTGGCACCGGCTGCTCCCATGCCATAGCCCAACGGCATGACACCTGTTGCAGGCCAACCCCATCCATAATAGGGATAACCTCTATAGAGATTGCCGTATCGGCTGTAATTGTTGTTCACGCTCAGTTGACCGTAAACGTAGGCTTCCCAGTGCTCGTTGAACCGATAGCCAAGGATGGCGTACAGGCCTACATCACGATAGCTGTCGCTTCCCCAGAAGGTGTTGTTGAAATAGCCACCGCCTGCTATCCACAACTTGCCGTCCTTGGTGAGCGGAGCCAGATAGGTGGCGTTGATGTTCTGCGAGAAACCGCCCTTGTGTGGCAGGTTCTTGCCAAAGGTGGCAAAGGCAGAAAGGTCGAGCGATACGTTCAGTCCCCGGTGCAGTCCGTAACCATACGTACTGAAGGGCATCATGCTGACGGGATTGTAGAAGAAACTGCTGTCGCCAGCATACACCGACCTGTCGCCAGCATACATCGATTTGCCGTCTGTATCCTGGAATGGAGCCAAAGCCATCAAACTTTTCTTGGCAACGGAGTATTGGGTATTCTTTACCGGCTTACCCTTGTATATGAGAGGCTGTTCGGCCTGGAAGATGGTGTCGCCTGGCAACAGCCAGTCTTCACGTGGATTGTCGCTACTGTGGAGCGGACCGAGATGAACCTGCTGTGCATGAACAGAAGTACAGCAGAGGATGAGCATGAAGAAATATGCTATTTTACTTTTCATAATGATTCAACTTTTTAGGCTTTCGTGAGCCTGATATTCTTGTTATTCACGTACAAACTTACAACTTTTTAGACGAAAGCGATCAGATGTTTATATTAAAAAACAATAAATAGGAATGTTTTGGTTAAAAAAGCATTACCTTTGTCTTGTAATAATAAAAAGTATGAATATGAGAAGAACTTTTTTGTTTATAATGTACTGTCTGATTCTGCCTCTGATGGCTTGTGCGCAGACCGATAATGTCGTACCTGATACGGCTGCTTTCCATCAGGATACCACCTGTCCAGAGGTGCTGATAGAAACAAACATGGGCAATATCCGCGTGGCGCTTTACAACGATACACCTCTTCATCGAGACAATTTCCTGAAGTGGGTGAGGATGGGCTATTATGATGGTTGCATCTTTCAGAGAGTCATCAAGAACTTTATGATTCAGGGCGGCAATCCTGGCACACGAAAGGTGACGCCCGGCAAGGTGGAGCGCTTCGATACTGCCTACACTGTGCCTGCCGAGATACGTTATCCCAAATATTATCACAAGCGCGGACAGCTCTGTGCTGCCCGTGAGGGCGATGAGGTGAATCCACAGAAAGCTTCGGCACCTTGCGATTTCTACATCACCTGGGGACGCAATTTCTCAGCACGGCAGATGGAATATCTGGTGCAGAAGATGAAAGGCGAGGACAAGGTGTACGCCATTCCCAATGAGCAGGTGCAGGCTGGATATGTGAAATATGGCGGCGTGCCCCATCTTGATGGTGGCTACACAGTCTTTGGCGAAGTGCTTGAAGGACTGGATGTGGTAGAGAAAATCCAGAATGTGGAGACCGACAAAAGCAATAATGACCGTCCTCTGCAGGATGTTGTTATCATCAAAGCTACGGAAGTCAAAAAATAGACAATATATATAATAAGGTATATAGTGCTGAAAAACGCAATAGGCTTCGTTGGCAAACGCAATAGGCTTCGTTGGCAGATGAAGGCGGCTTCGTTGGCAGATGAAGGCGGCTTCGTTGGCAGATGAGAGCTTCCTGTAGAATTTCCATAGAGCAAAAATCTTGAAAGATATAAGCATCTTTATGCACGAAAACAATAAATTGCAAGGTTTTGTGTAAAAAATCTGTCAATTTGTTTGGTGGATACAAATAAAAATGCTACTTTTGCAATCGTATAACACAATTGAGGGGAATACCCCATTGTAGTAGACAATAAATAAAAGAAAGAACAATGAAGAAGTTTAACGCATACTTTTATAGCTTTTATTTTTACTTTGCAAGCAATTGTAAAGCGGGAAGTTGCGTATAATTTCAACTTAGGATATTAAGATTAAGAAATCTATCGAAACGGTCCCGCTCCTTGGAGAGTGAGGACCGTTTTTCATAACAGATACAAACAATATAGATGAAGAGAATAGCAATACAAGGCGAGTTGGGGTCGTTTCATGACATAGCTGCCCATCAATATTTCGGTGATGAACAGGTGGAACTGATTTGTTGCGCCACCTTCGAGGAGGTGTTCGAAAACATCAAGCGCGATCCTACAGTCATCGGCATCGTAGCCATCGAGAATACCATAGCGGGCAGTCTGCTCCACAACTATGAGCTTCTGCGCCAAAGTGGAACGACAGTAGTAGGCGAGCACCGACTCCATATAGAGCACAGCATCTGCTGTTTGCCCGATGATGACTGGAGTACACTTCAGGAGGTTCATTCCCATCCTGTGGCATTGATGCAGTGTGGCAGATTCCTCGCCAATCATCCCGACCTGAAAGCTGTAGAGGCTGAAGATACCGCAGGTTCGGCTGCCTTTATTGCCAAGCATCAGGTAAGGGGATGGGCTGCCATCTGCTCAACTTATGCAGCCGAGATGTATGGCATGAAGGTGCTGCAAGAAGGCATCCACGACAATCCGCACAACTACACGCGCTTCCTCGTGGTGAGCAATCCGCAGAAGGCAGCTCTCCTTCGACCCATTGAGAAGGCCAACAAGGCAAGCATCGTCTTCAGCCTTTCCCACGACAAGGGATCGCTCTCAAAGGTGCTCACCATCCTGAGCTTCTACGATGTGAACCTGACAAAGATTCAGTCGCTGCCCGTCATCGGACATGAGTGGGAATATCTCTTCTATGTAGACCTCACCTTCGACAACCTTACCCGATACCGCCAGAGTATTGATGCCATCACACCACTGGTGAAGAAAATCAAGGTTCTCGGCGAGTACGAGGAAAGAGAGTAGGAGTTGAAAGGTAAAAAAGTAAAAAGGTAAAAGGGTAAAAAGAGCCTTGCTGCCGATTATACTTTACATTCAACACAAAACATTGAATATTAAAAATTAAAACATTAAATAAAATGATACAGCCAGCCAATAGAGTAACCGAGATACAGGAATACTACTTCAGCCGCAAACTGAAAGAAGTAGCCCAGCTCAATGCCGAGGGAAAGGACATCATCAGCCTTGCCATCGGAAGTCCAGATATGCCACCGTCAAAGCAGACCATTGACAAGCTCTGCGAAGTGGCTCAGAAGTCCGACACACATGGATATCAGCCCACAGTGGGCATTCCTGAACTGCGAAAGGCAATGGCAGAATTCTATAAGAGATGGTACGATGTAGACCTCGACTGGGCTACAGAGATACAGCCGCTGATAGGCAGCAAGGAAGGCATCCTGCACGTTACCCTGGCTTTCTGCAATCCTGGCGACGAGGTGCTGATTCCTAATCCTGGCTATCCCACCTATACTGCCATCAATAAGATTTTGGGTACCAAGATAACTTATTATGATCTCAGAGAAGACAATGGATGGCAGCCTGACTTCGAAGCCTTGGAGAAGATGGACCTGAGTCATGTCAAGCTGATGTGGACCAACTATCCCAATATGCCTACAGGAGGCAATGCCCGCATGGAGACTTACGAACGACTGGTAGAGTTTGCCAAGAAGCACAATATCGTTGTAGTGAACGACAATCCTTACTCACTCATCCTCAATGAGCACCCCATGAGCATCATGCAGGTGCCGGGAGCAAAAGACTGCTGTATCGAATTCAACTCGCTGAGCAAGAGTCATAATATGCCCGGATGGCGTGTGGCGATGATTTCGAGCAACAAGACTTTCATCTCGTGGATTCTCAAGGTGAAGAGCAATATCGATAATGGCTCGTTCCGAGGCATACAATTAGCTGCTGCCGAGGCCATGATAGGTAACAGCGATGAATGGCACCACGAAAACAATATCGACAACTATCGTCGTCGTCGCGACATTGCCGAACAGATCATGGACGTGATGGGCTGTACCTACGATCCTAAGCAGGTGGGCATGTTCCTTTGGGGTAAGATACCTGAGAGCTATGCCGATGTGGAAGACCTGACTGAGAAAGTGCTCCACGAGGCACGGGTGTTCATTACACCAGGCTTTATCTTCGGAAGCAACGGCAAGCGTTATGTGCGCATCAGCCTGTGTGCCAAGGACGACAAGATGAAGGAAGCCTTGCAGCGCATCAAGAAGCTCTTCGCATAGAGTCTTCACCTTAAAGTAAACAGAAAACATTCACATTAAAAAATATAAAAGATTAAGATATGGAATTAGAATTAGAACCTTTACGTCTTCCCAGTGATCAGGAACGTCCCATCGTAATAGCAGGACCATGTTCTGCCGAAACCGAGGAACAAGTTATGACAACCGCCAAGCAGTTGGCTGAAAAGGGATGCCACATGTTCCGTGCAGGTGTGTGGAAGCCACGTACCAAGCCAGGAGGCTTCGAGGGAAATGGCGAGACTGCTCTTCCCTGGATGAAGCAGGTAAAGGAGGAGACCGGCATGCTGACAGCTACCGAGGTGGCAACACCCGAGCATGTGGAGCTGGCTCTTAAGTATGGCATCGATGTGCTGTGGATAGGTGCCCGCACTTCTGCCAACCCATTCGCCATGCAGGCATTGGCCGACAGTCTGAAAGGTGTCGATGTGCCTGTGTTGGTCAAGAACCCTGTCAATCCCGACCTGGAACTTTGGATAGGAGCCTTGCAGCGTATCAATCAGGCTGGTATCAAGCGATTGGGAGCCATCCATCGTGGTTTCTCGAGCTTCGACAAGAAGATCTATCGCAACCTGCCTATGTGGCAGATTCCTATCGAACTGCATCGCCGCATACCTCAGTTGCCTATCGTCTGCGACCCAAGCCACATCGGTGGACGTCGCGATTTGATAGCACCATTGTGTCAGCAGGCTATGGATCTCGGTTTTGATGGTCTTATCGTCGAGAGCCACTGCAGTCCTGACGATGCGTGGAGCGATGCCAAGCAGCAGGTTACTCCCGATGTGCTCGACTACATTCTCAGTCTGCTTGTCGTTCGCGATGAGCACTACTCTACAGAGGGACTGCATCAGTTGCGTGGACAGATCGACGAACTGGACAATCAGTTGATGGAGCTTTTGGCAAAGCGCATGCGTGTGTGCCGTGAGATTGGTACATACAAGAAGGAGCACAATATGACAATTCTGCAGACCAATCGCTACAACGAGATTCTCGACAAGCGTGGTGCTCAGGCTTCACTCTGTGGCATGAGTCCAGAGTTTGCTGCCCAGATATTCGAGCACATCCACGAGGAGAGTGTTCGCCAGCAGATGGAAATCTTGAACCAGAAGTAATTCATACGCTTCGTTCTTTACTTATAAAGAGATATGAGAATATTGATAATGGGAGCAGGCAAGATGGGAAGTTTCTTCATCGACCTGCTCAGCTTCGACCACGAGGTGGCCGTATACGAGAAGGATGCCAAGCGGTTGCGCTTTACCTACAACTGTCTGCGCTTCACCAAGTTGGAGGAGATAGCCGAGTTCAAACCCGAGCTCGTCATCAATGCCGTGACGGTGAAGTACACCTTGCCTGCCTTTGAGGAGGTGTTGCCCTGGTTGCCCAAGGACTGTATCATCAGCGATATTGCCAGTGTGAAGACAGGCCTGCACGAGTTTTATACGAAGAGTGGTTTCCGTTTTGTCAGCACGCACCCGATGTTTGGTCCTACCTTTGCCAATCTGAATCAGTTGTCAGAGGAGAATGCCGTCATCATCAAGGAAGGCGACTATATGGGCAAGATATTCTTCAAGGATCTGTACCAGCAGTTGGGGCTCAACATGCACGAGTACACCTTCGACGAGCACGACCAGACCGTGGCTTACTCGCTGAGTATTCCTTTTGCCAGCACTTTCGTTTTTGCTGCTGTGATGAAGCATCAGGATGCTCCGGGTACTACCTTCAAACGTCACATGAACATTGCCAAGGGCGTACTCAACGAGGACGACTATCTGTTGCAAGAAGTTCTCTTTAACCCCTATACTTCAGGACAGTTGAGTCAGATTCGTGAGGAGCTTGCCGAGCTGATCGATATCATCGACCATAAGGATGCCGGTCGCATGAAGGCTTTCCTCACCAAGATACGCAATAACGTAAAGGAAGATATTGAAATAAAGAATTAGAAAAAGTCGGAAGACCTCTTCAAAACCCTTCATCTATCCCTCGGAATCCCCTGTGTTTATCGGGGGTTCAGAGGGTGAAGGGTACACTTCCACCCTTCATCACACTTCAAAAACGTAAGTCTGTTCGAACGTCGGGAGTATTCTTGTTTTTGTCAAGGTATATCTTGCGAAAGTTGAGTTACATCAAATGTTGGATATATTCATCCAGCTCTTTGGGTTTTCCGTCCTTTTCACACAGTTTTGACAGCATACGTTTACGCGACATGGAAATGTCGGGCAAGTTGCATTGCATGAAGCAACTGATGGCAGAGGGGGAGAAGTGCAGTCTTGTCAGCAGGCAAATACGATATTCCTTTTTGCTTAGTTTCAATTTGATATTTGCCAAGGATGGAATCATTCCCTCAAGGGTTTCTTCTAAGTTATCCCAGGTTTCGTCAGTGATTTTCTCTTGCGGATGACATTCTATATAAGCCAGTTTCTTATACACAAATGTATCCATCAGTTGTTTGTTTATCTCGACAAGATTACGTCCTGAATGAATGCTTTCGTATTGATTAATTTCTTTTTGTAGATTTTCTATGACAGCCTCTTTTTCTTTGATGAGAGCCGCTATTTTTGTTTCGTTCAAGTTTTTCAGATGAGCCAGTTCTGTCTTTGTAGTTTGTAATTTCAGAATGCTGGCTTTGTATAGGCGTTGAGCCACCAATAGCTTATGGTTTCTCTTCCTGATGTTTTTTCTGTAGATATAAACAGCCGATAATAAAATCAAGCAACTGCTTATAATAATAAGGTATATTGTATTTAGTCTTTGCTTTGCCTTATATTCAGCTTCTTTAGCCAGTTTTTGATTTCTGCTATAGTCATACATAGCCTGCATTTGTTGCAACTGCGATTCTCTCAACTCATAGAGTGAGGAATCATTATATTCAGAACTCAATAAGGCATACTTTGCAGCTAAAGCTGAATGATTTGTTTTTGTGTAATATTTTGCCAATCCTTTTGTGGCTGCACATTTGTTGCTGTAAGATTTGCTAAGTTTTAAGCTTTGATTCAAACAAAGAAATGCAGAATCTAATTGACCAGAAAATAAGTAATAATCTCCCTGTTCGCAAAAAATGTAAGCTTTAGAATCTTCGTAATTGTCATTTCCATTATATTCTGTCTTTTTAAAAATCTTAAATGATTCTTTTGCTCTTTTATAATCTTTCTTTTCTATATAATAACCATAATTGCATCCAAAAACAATATTTGCAATTTGGTCATATCCATGTTTTTTCAATAAATTGTATGCTTTTAGATTTATATGAATTGCAGAATCTATTTCACTTAAGTCATAAAAAGCTGTACTCTTATTTTGAAAAAACAAAATGGCATTTAATGTATCTTTTGCTAAATAGGCATATTTTGTCGCATTATTTAAAGCTGATAATTCTTGATATGGAATATGTTGTTTTTCAAACAATATTCCCATTTGTCCATATATTCTACTAAGTGTGGTATAGTCACAATCTTTTTTGGTTGTGTCAGCTTGCTCCGCTGCTTTATCATAATTCTCCAAAGCCATAGGAGCTTCATATAGGTCACGATATACACAACCAAGCATATAGTAGGCAAGCATACGTTCATTGGATGTACCATGTTTTTCGTAATATGCTACCACATTTTTCATGATGCTATCTGAGGAAAACGAAATGTCTGCTTTATTCATCGCCTTATGATAGAGCAACTGATAACGCATACGTTGGGCTTTAGAAAAGTCATTTAGTTGCGGCTTTGCCTTATCCAATAGTTTGATAGCAACTTTTGCCGAATCATCATTTATGTTCATGATGCTGTCAGCTTGCTGCAACAAGTCATCATATTGCTTGTCGCCATGACAACCAGCAAGCACAAATAAGGACACAATTGCTAAAAGTACTAACGGAAGTTTTTTCATTTTTTCTATATATTTATCTTATGCAAAGATAATATAATTATCGGAAAAATGCAAATTGATGTGGTTGTTTTTCTTTCAGGAAACTATATTTTAGCTTTAATTTAAATGAAACTATCCTCTTGTTGATTTTTGTGAAGTTTTTATAATTGTTTGTTTTATAGTGACTTATAGGACCTTTGTGAATTCCTGTGAATTTTTTATAGCCTTTTCCTTATAATTTTTCAGAAAGATCAGATTATCTTTGCACCATAGTTTTTAAAAAAGTCATCAATATGAAAAAAGTTTTTTATTTATGGAAAAGTACATACCTTATTTACTTAAATTCTCATTTATGATTTTTGCAGTTTTTCCTGCAATCAAACATGAATGGCTGGCTATAAGCATGGGAGTCATAGCCTTAGCAATACCTTTGGTTTGCTTTGTCTGGTGCTGGATTTCCGATAGTGTGATGAAGGCATTTGAGCATGCTCGCAAAGACAGTATTTATAATGTGATGATTTCTTTTATAGGATTTGTTATATACTATTCTGTATATGATCATTTGCTAATATGGATCATTATTTTGGCATGTTATTTATTCGACTTCTATTATGAATATTCTTCTCTGAAAGATCGTAAATGATTGAACTTTCACAAGTCCAGAAGTTATAGAAGTTAAAGAAGTTATCACTCCCTTCGGTCGTTAGAAGTTATAGCCAACAGCCTTTTTGGTTGAATATCTATCTGTAAAGCATATGGCTTTAAGTTCTCTAACTTCTTTTACTTCCCCATTTGCGGAAGTTGAGTAAATGATAAGTCAACTTCCGAAAATGGGGACAGTTGAGTTAATATTAGGATGGCAGGATTGATATTCTTGTCATCCTTTTGGGTTATAAGAAAGTGTGTTTGTCACACAAAATACGGTTTTTTGTGACAAAAAATATTAAATGATCCGACTATTAGTATGAACAGCTATACTTATTTCGCTGATTTTTATATCTTTGCACCATCGTTTTATAATAAAGTCATCTACATGAAAAAAATCATTTATATTATTTCAATTCTTTTCGTAGCAATTGTTATTACAACTATTGCATATGCTCTATTTGATTTTAATCATGAAAATTTGATAATAATTTTCTTTTCATCTTTAATTTCAATTATCATTACGGAATATGTTAGGAAAAGGATTTCTTGACTAACATTAATTGGGTAAGTTTTCATGGTTACTATAAAAGTATTAATTGAATAATAAGCATTAAATGAAACTCGAAAAAACAAAACAATATGATTTTCAATAGAAAATTAGTGTGGAGGGTTTGGAGTATATGGTTATTCCTTAACCTAAGTTTGTTGATTATCGCAAGTAGGCAAACGGCTGAAGCAGGTAGCAGAATCGCCTGTATATATCCTTTTAATTACCACATGGCTAATACAAGTTTGTGGGCTTATGACATTACGGAATTTATAGGCTATGCATTGGTTATACCACCTGTTGTGGCTTTTCTGTTTCAAAGATTTAAGAGATCAGAAAAGGATAGGTTTTGCCAAATGATGATATTTGCTTTTAAAACCTATATCATATATTGCTTTGGCTTTGTTGTAATAGCTTATTGGGATGACTCTGCCATTATAGAGTTTTACCTTACGATAGCCAAGGCCATAGCCATGATGATAGTTACCTACTATGTGGCATATTAAATGTGGCTCTGATACTTGTAAGAATATAATTTGTAGTGTATATAAAAATATACAGAAATGGAAATGTACATACCTTATTTACTTAACTTCGCTTTACTGAAGTTTCGCAAATAGGGAAGTTATAGAAGTTAAAGTCATATGCTTTATGGCTAAATAGTCGACAAAAAGTTTCCTTTTTATTTTGTTTTGTCTTCGATTTGCTGTAACTTTGCACCCGCAAACTACAATTTGATAAAAGTTGTTTTTCAACTGATTAAAAGATTAGATTATGAGTGAACAGATTGAGCAACAGAATAACAAGGTACAGCCAACTACAGAAGAAACAACTGTAGTTACAGAACAGGTGGCGGGATTTCAGGTGGTAAACGAGGGCTTCACTACACGTGAGGCTATTGAGGAAGCCAAGCGATGCCTCCATTGTAAGGTGCCACAATGTAAGAAGGGATGTCCTATCGGAAATGATATCCCCGACTTTGTGCATGAACTTTCCATGGGTAATATGGGTGCGGCTATGTCTATCATCAATGCCAAGAGCAACCTTCCTGCAATCTGTGGACGTGTGTGTCCACATGAGAAGCAATGCCAGGGCAACTGTGTGCTGGGCAAGAAGGGAAAACCTGTACAGATAGGCAAGTTGGAGCAGTTTGTTGCTGACTTCGATACCAAGATGAACCTCTCTCGCGAGAAGCTTCCACAGAAGACTCGTGGACGTGTGGCTGTCATCGGTTCTGGTCCTGCCGGACTTACTGTTGCTGGTGATTTGGCACGTCAGGGCTTCAATGTCACAATCTTCGAAGGACAGGCCGAGCCTGGTGGTGTGCTGATGTATGGTATTCCTGAATATCGACTGCCCAAGGCCGTGGTACGTGCCGAGGTGAGCAAGATAGAGGCTCTCGGTGTACAGTTTATCACCAACTGCATGGTGGGTGAGAACAATGTGACTATAGACAGTCTTTTCCGTGCTGGCTACGATGCCATTTTCATGGGAACAGGAACCAGCGTACCTCAGAATATGGACTCTACACCTGGTGCCAAGTTGCATGGTGTGAGCCAGAGTACTTATTTCCTGCACAATGTCAATGCCTATAACGAGGGAGCCTTGACACGCGACATGGTGCCTCTTCGTGATGGAGAGAAGGTGGGTGTGATAGGTGGAGGAAATGTGGCCATGGATGCTGCACGTACTGCCATTCGTCTGGGTGCTGATGTGACTGTGCTCTATCGCAAGACACAGGAAGAGATGCCTGCCATACAGAGTGAGTATGATGAGGCTGTGAAGGAGGGTGTCAAGTTTGAATGGAAAACTACCGTCGAGGCTTTCCTCAAGGGTAAGAACGGAAGACTGGGAAGCTGTGTACTCAATACTCCAGAAGGTGAGCGTGTAGAGAAATTCGACCGCATCTACTTGGCCATCGGATCACGTCCTGCCAACCGTATTGTCTCTACAACTGCTGGTATCGAGGTTGACGAGAAAGGTTATGTCAAGGTGGTGGAGCGTCCTTTTGGTATGACCACCCGCAGAGGTGTGTTTGCCGGAGGCGACGTGGTTCATCGTCCTCAGACCGTGGTGCTTGCCATGAAGGCTGCCAAGGAGGTGGCTCAGGGTATTGCTCAATATGTCGATGCCATCAAGTTGCTCGAAGAGGCAAAGCGCATCGAGAAGAGCGGCACGACAGAAGTAGAATAACGTTATAGACTTTTAAATCGCATTAATATCTCCCAAAACTCATTGGTGGTTTTGGGAGATATTATTTTTTTATTTACTTTTGTAGGCATAACTCAACTTATGTAAGTTGTAGAAGTTCAATAAGATAAAACGAATGAAGAAGACTATATTGATGATCGTGTTGGTATGTTGGGCAGTGGCAATGGTCAGGGCACAGAAAACCTGCGTCATAGCCAATGCCGAAGACCATGTGCCTGTGCGTGAAGCATTGATTCATACCGATAACAATCATTGGGCACGTACCGACTACAGAGGTTACTGGACCATGAAGTATCAGTTTGACAGTGCTACGGTGTCGAAACCGGGCTTTCTGAAGACTACCATCTATCTGAAGAATCTCCCCGATACGGTGTTTCTGCTGCCGCAGAGCCACCAACTCAGAGAGGTGGAAGTATGGGGAGAGAATATGCCTGGTATCAAAGGCATTCAGAACGATGCGCACCGGCAGGCTGAGATAGGTGGGGCAAATGCTCCCAGCGGAGCGAGTTTCGACTTGGCCAAGATGCTTGACAAGAGGGGCAGACGTGACAGCAAGCACCTTCGAGAGGCTCAAAAGATATTCGGCGAGATGGATCGCAAAGATCCCATTGTGGCTGCCTACGAGAAGGCCACAGGAAAGAAATATCAGGCTAACGGCAGTATGATGAAGTCGAGCGTGGAGCCTATAGAACCTCGCCAGCAATCTGCCGCTGCATCTGATGCAGAAAAGGCAAAAGCTGCAGGAGAAAGAAATGGGCAAGGCAATGTGCCGGAAAAGAATCCCGGCAAGGAGCAAGGTAAAGGAAAAAACAAGGAACAAGGGAAGGAGCCGCTTCCTGTAAATGATGAAAAATCGTCAAAAAAGGTACGCGTGTCGGTAGAACAGTCGGTAAGTATCCTAAAGTGACAGATTTGACGTGCTTTTTTGGTTACTAATATAGGGTTTTCGGAATTATTTTCGTAACTTTGCAGCCAAAATAAAAAAAGAATTTAAAATGTTTGAAAATTTAAGTGATAGACTGGAACGATCCTTCAAGATTCTGAAGGGTGAGGGTAAGATAACCGAAATCAACGTGGCAGAGACCATGAAGGACGTACGCCGTGCTTTGCTCGACGCCGACGTCAACTTCAAGGTAGCTAAGGAATTCACCAACAAGGTGAAGGAAAAGGCACTTGGTATGAATGTGCTCACGGCTGTAAAGCCTGGTCAGTTGATGGTAAAGCTGGTTCACGACGAGCTGGCTGAGTTGATGGGAGGCGAGGAAGCTCCTCTGAAGCTCGAAGGTCATCCTGCCATCATTCTGATGAGCGGTTTGCAGGGTTCGGGTAAGACCACCTTCAGTGGAAAGCTTGCCAATATGCTCAAGACCAAGAAGGGCAAGAAGCCATTGCTCGTGGCCTGCGACGTTTATCGTCCTGCTGCTATCGACCAGTTGAAGGTGGTAGGAGAGCAAGTGGGTGTTCCTGTATACAGTGAGCCTGAGAACAAGGATGTTTGTGTCATTGCCGACCATGCCATCCAGCAGGCTAAGACCAATGGCAACGATGTTGTCATCGTGGATACTGCCGGTCGTCTGGCCATTGACGAGCAGATGATGAACGAGATCAGCGGTCTTAAGAATCATCTTCGTCCCGACGAGACTCTCTTCGTAGTTGACTCGATGACTGGTCAGGATGCTGTCAATACAGCCAAGGAGTTTAACGACCGTCTTGATTTCAATGGCGTGGTTCTTACCAAGCTTGATGGTGATACCCGTGGTGGTGCTGCTCTCAGTATCCGCACTGTGGTGACCAAGCCTATCAAGTTTATCGGTACTGGCGAGAAGATGGAGGCTATCGACGTGTTCCATCCTGCCCGTATGGCCGACCGTATTCTCGGTATGGGTGACGTGGTTTCGTTGGTAGAGCGTGCTCAGGAGCAGTTCGACCTTGAGGAGGCAAAGAAACTGGAGAAGAAGATTCGCAAGAATCAGTTCGACTTCAACGACTTCTATGCTCAGATACAGCAAATCAAGAAGATGGGTAATATCAAGGATTTGGCTGGTATGATTCCTGGTTTAGGCAAGGCCATCCGTGATGTGGATATTCCTGATGATGCATTCAAGAGCGTTGAGGCTATCATTCAGAGTATGACTCCTAAGGAGCGTTCTAACCCAGGTATCCTCAATACCAGCCGTCGTCAGCGTATCGCCAAGGGCTCGGGTACCAATATCCAGGAGGTGAACAAGCTGATCAAGCAGTTCGACCAGACCCGCAAGATGATGCAGATGATGACTGGTGGCGGAATGGCAGGCATGATGAGCCGCATGAAGGGTATGAAGGGAATGCCCGGTATGCCAAAGATGCCAGGAATGTGATAACACATAACATTGATTATTTAATATTGAATGAAATGCAACTGATAGACGGAAAGGCTACGGCAAATGCCATTAAGGAGCAGATAGCCGAAGAGGTGGCACAAATTGTTGCCAACGGAGGAAAACAGCCACACCTGGCTGCTGTACTCGTAGGACATGACGGAGGCAGCGAGACCTATGTCAAGAATAAGGTGCTTGCCTGTGAGAAGTGTGGATTCAAGTCGACCCTTATTCGCTACGAAGACGACGTGACCGAGGAAGAGTTGTTGGCCTGTGTGGACAAGCTGAACAAGGATGAAGATGTAGATGGCTTCATCGTGCAACTGCCTCTTCCTGCCCATATTGACGAGCAGAAAATCATCATGGCCATTGATTATCGCAAGGATGTGGACGGTTTTCATCCCATCAATGTAGGTCGCATGGCTATAGGTCTGCCTTGTTTCATCTCTGCCACTCCGTTGGGTATTCTTACCCTGTTGCAGCATTATCATATTCCTACCAGTGGCAAGAAGTGTGTAGTGCTTGGCAGAAGCAACATCGTGGGCAAGCCTATGGCGCAACTCATGATGCAGAAACAGTGGGGTGATGCTACCGTAACGGTTTGCCATTCTCACTCTGCTAACCTGAAGGAGGAATGCCGTGAGGCGGATATCATCATTGCAGCTATCGGAAAGCCCAACTTCGTTACAGCCGATATGGTGAAAGAGGGAGCTGTGGTGATAGATGTTGGTACAACCCGCGTGCCTGATGCTACCCGTAAGAGTGGCTTCCGTCTGAATGGTGATGTCAAATTTGACGAGGTGGCAGAGCGTTGCTCTTATATCACCCCTGTTCCTGGTGGTGTAGGTCCTATGACCATCTGCTCGCTGATGAAGAATACATTGGCTGCAGGAAAGAAGGAATTCTACAAGTAGCAATATACTTGATTTTTTATAACTCTCTAATTTGTTGGAGGCCGAGTGTAGTGATGCACTCGGTCTTTTTTTTGTTTCCCTAATTCCAGAACTTACTGAAACTCTATATATAATAAATAATGTACGCGCGCGTAAAAGCATGGAAAAACTTGTGTTTTAGCTTGAAAATGTAAGTAGACTGGGAGGTTGTGATAGGATGTGAATAATCGGTGTGAAAGTCTTAAAGTTATTTTGCAATCGTACAAAAAGAAGAAAATATGTGCTTTTTTTCCAGTTTTCACGGGACAAATGTAAAATATTATAGGAAAAGTTTGGTAGTTAAGTTTTTTTTTTATTACTTTGCACTCGATTTCAAAAATGTGCAATGTGTTGCGCAATAATAAAGATTTCAATAACATTTTTAATAAATTAATTTTTAGAGAGACATGAAAAAGTTAGGTTTATTGTTTGCTGCCGCTGCAATGGCAGTTTCAGTAAATGCTCAGACAGTTACTGAGAGCAAGACATTTGACAACTTCTACATCGGCATCAACGGCGGTGCTCAGGTAAAGACTACTGGCGAGAGCTGGATGAACAACCTGAACTCAAACGCTGGCCTTCGTATCGGTCGCTGGTTCACTCCAGTATTCGGTTTGGCTGCTGAGGGTAATGTTTACTTCAACGATCACTGCAAGCACTACATGCCACAGTCTAAGACTTTAGCTCGCTACATGAACGTAGGTTTGATCGGTACTGTAAACTTGAGCAACTGGTTTGCTGGTTACAAGGGTGAGCCACGTTTGTTCGAGGTTGTTCCTGTATACGGCTTCGGTTGGGGTCACACATTCGGTACAGATGAGAACTATAATGTTTTGACTTCTAAGGCTGGTATCGACTTCACATTCAACTTGGGCAAGGCTAAGGCATGGCAGGTATATGTTGAGCCTTCTATGAACTGGGCTTTGAACGGCTATGGCTATGAGGGTGTTGCTTACGACATCAACAAGTCTGCATTCCAGTTGAACGCTGGTATCGTTTACAAGTTCAAGAACTCTAACGGTTCTCACAACTTCACAATCGCTCAGCTCCGCGACCAGAACGAGATTGATGGTTTGAACAGCCAGATCAACAGCCTTCGTGGTGACTTGAACAACAAGGACGCTCAGCTTTCTGCTAAGGACAAGCAGATCAAGGATCTTCAGAATGCTCTCGACGAGTGCAACAAGAAGCCTAAGTATGTGAAGCCAGCTACTGCTACAAACTTGCAGCCAACTGTATTGTTCCGTCAGGGCAAGGCTGTTGTAGACAAGAGCCAGATGCCTAACATCGAGTTGATCGCTCAGTATATGAAGAATCACGCGGATGCTAAGGTTGAGATCAAGGGTTACGCTTCTCCAGAGGGTAACAAGGACTTCAACCAGGCTCTTTCTCAGAAGCGTGCTGACGCTGTTAAGAACGTACTCGTTAAGAAGTACAAGATCGCTGCTGATCGTTTGACTACTAAGGGTATGGGCGCAACAGACAAGCTCTTCAAGCAGGTTGAGTTCAACCGTGTATCTACTTTCAACGACAACTCTGTTGCTGAGTAATTGAAAGCAATACGCTAAAAACGATATTGAATAATATCAAAATAGGGAATCCCTAAGGCTTCGGTCTTAGGGATTTTTTTTGTTTATAGTAACTGATTGATATGTAAATGTAGCAAATGTCTTATAGATTGTAAGTATTATAGGTTATTTTTGTAACAAAATACGCGTATTTGTGAAAGTTTATACGAAATTTGTTGGCTATTACATAAAAACTCAGTATCTTTGTAGGCAAAATAAACGAAGATACAAAAATGATGAAACATCCATTAAGAAGTAGTGTCTGTACTGAAGGCAGAAGAATGGCAGGTGCCCGTGCACTCTGGGTAGCTGCTGGTATGAAACATGAGCAGTTTGGCAAACCTATTATTGCCATTGTGAACAGCTTTACACAGTTTGTGCCAGGTCATACTCATCTTCATGAAATCGGTCAGATTGTCAAGAAGGAAATAGAAGCAATGGGTTGCTATGCAGCCGAATTCAATACGATAGCCGTAGACGACGGTATTGCAATGGGTCACGATGGTATGTTGTATTCACTTCCAAGCCGTGATATCATCGCCGATTCTGTAGAGTATATGGTAAATGCACATAAGGCTGATGCTATGATTTGCATCTCCAATTGTGACAAGGTGACTCCGGGTATGCTGATGGCTTCTATGCGTCTGAACATCCCTACTGTATTCTGTTCGGGTGGCCCTATGGAGGCAGGACGATGGAAAGGCGAGAATGCCGACCTGATCACTGCAATGATTAAGGGTGCTGACACCAGTGTCTCTGATGAGGAGATGACTCAGATAGAGCAGTGTGCATGTCCTGGATGCGGTAGTTGCTCGGGTATGTTTACTGCCAATTCCATGAACTCTCTTACCGAGGCTATCGGTCTGAGCCTTCCTGGCAATGGTACCATCTTGGCTACTCACAAGAACCGTATTCAGCTCTTCAAGGATGCAGCACGTCAGGTGGTTAAGAATGCTTATGCTTATTATCAGGATGGCGACGAGAGTGTATTGCCACGCAATATCGCTACCCGTGATGCATTCCTCAATGCCATGACTTTGGATATCGCCATGGGCGGAAGTACCAATACTGTGCTTCACCTGTTGGCTGTGGCTCAGGAGGCTGGCGCCGACTTCAAGATGGAGGACATCGATCAGTTGAGCCGCAAGGTGCCTTGTCTCTGCAAGTTGAGTCCTAACACTCAGAAGTACAGTGTGCAGGAGTGCAACCGTGCAGGAGGAATCATGGGTATATTGAATGAGCTCAACAAGGGAGGACTTATCAACGGCTCTGTAATGCGAGTTGATGGTCATACTCTTGACGAACAGATGAAGAAATATGATATCACCACTGGTCAACTCGACCCAGAGGCCGACAGAATCTATCATTCTGCACCTGGTCGTAAGTTCTCTACCCAGATGGGTAGTCAGGATGCTCAATGGGAGAGTCTGGATACCGACCGTGAGAATGGTTGTATTCGCGATTTGGAGCATGCTTATACCAAGGATGGTGGTCTTGCTGTGCTGTTTGGCAATATTGCCCAGAACGGTTGTGTGGTAAAGACTGCCGGTGTAGACCCTGTGCTTTGGCATTTCGAGGGTCCAGCTGTATGCTTCGACTCTCAGGAGGATGCCTGCGAGGGAATCTTGGATGGCAAGGTGAACTCGGGCGACTGTGTCGTTATTACCCACGAAGGCCCTAAGGGTGGTCCTGGTATGCAGGAGATGCTTTATCCTACCTCTTATATCAAGAGCCGTCATCTTGGCAAGGAGTGTGCGCTCATTACCGATGGTCGTTTCTCGGGTGGTACGTCAGGTCTTAGCATCGGTCATATCTCACCAGAGGCTGCAGCAGGTGGTAACATCGGCAAGATAAAGGATGGCGATATCATCGTGATCGATATTCCTAACCGCAGCATCAATGTGAAGTTGAGTGATGAGGAACTCAATGCCCGTCCACAGCAGCCATTGAAGCGCAACCGTGTGGTAAGCAAGGCTTTGCGTGCCTATGCACAGAGTGTAAGCTCTGCCGACAAGGGTGGTGTGAGAATCATAGATTAGTAGTATCTTTAGAAATTTAAGAGAATTCGGAGGAAAGTTAAGTGAGTTCCCACTTAACTTCCCTCATCATATAAAAACAATAAGTATAAATGGCAAAAGAAGTAATTTCAGGAGCAGAAGCATTGATGCGCTCATTGCAGGCAGAAGGGGTGACAACCATCTTCGGCTATCCGGGTGGAAGCATCATGCCAGTGTTTGATGCACTGTATGGTTACACGAGAGGAGAAAATAAAGTGTTTGATCACATCTTGGTACGTCACGAGCAGGCTGCTGCTCATGCTGCGCAGGGTTATGCCCGAGTCAGCGGTGAGGTGGGAGTGACTCTTGTGACAAGTGGTCCTGGTGCAACCAATACGCTGACTGGTATTGCTGATGCCATGATGGACTCAACCCCTATTGTGGTTATTGCTGGTCAGGTGGGTGTTGGTGCCCTGGGTACTGATGCTTTCCAGGAAGTAGACCTGGTGGGTGTTACCCAGCCAATCTCCAAATGGTCTTATCAGATCAGACGTCCTGAGGATGTGGCATGGGCTGTAAGCCGTGCTTTCTATATCGCCCGTAGCGGTCGCCCGGGTCCTGTCGTGCTCGACTTCACCAAGAATGCCCAGGTGGCTTCTTGCGAGTGGGAACCGGTGAAGTGTGAGAAGGTGACATCCTATAATCCTTATCCTAAGATTGACGAGCAGGCTGTCGCTGAGGCAGCCGAACTCATCAACAAGGCAAAGAAACCTTTTGCCTTGGTGGGTCATGGCGTGGAACTTGGTGGTGCCCACAATGAACTGTTGGAGTTCTTGGAGAAAGCCGATATCCCTGCAGGACGTACGCTTCTCGGTCTCTCAGCTCTGCCCAGCAATCATCCTCTCAATATGGGTATGCTCGGTATGCATGGCTCTTATGCCACCAACATGAAGACGCAGGAGTGTGATGTGCTGATAGCCATCGGTATGCGCTTCAGCGACCGTATCACGGGTGTTCCTTCCAAGTATGCTCCACAGGCTAAGGTGATTCATCTCGATATTGACAAGGCCGAGATAGACAAGGTGATAAAGACGGATGTCGCTGTCATCGGTGACTGCAAACAGTCGTTGCCAGCCATCACACGTCTGCTGAATAAGAATGTACACCGTGAATGGCGCGACTCTTTCGATGTGTATCGCCAGCAGGAGCAGGAGAAAGTTATCGAGAAAGACATTCATCCTAAGGAAGGTCCACTGTTGATGGGTGAGGTGACCAATGTGGTGACCGAGGCTACTCACAACGAGGCTGTGCTCGTGAATGATGTCGGTCAGAATCAGATGATCAGCAGCCGTTATTTTAAGTTTACCAAGAAATTGTCTATCGTCACCAGTGGTGGCTTCGGAACCATGGGCTTCGGTTTGCCTGCAGCCATCGGTGCTACTTTCGGTGCTCCCGACAGAACAATCTGCTGCTTCTTTGGTGATGGCGGTTTCCAGATGAACATCCAGGAACTGGGTACTATCATGGAACAACAGGCTCCTGTGAAGATGATTCTGCTGAACAACAACTACTTGGGCAATGTGCGTCAGTGGCAAGACCTGATGTTCGAGGGTCGCCGTTCGTTCACCCACATGTTGAATCCACGTTATGCAGAGGTGGCTCATGCCTATGGTATTCCTTACGATGTGGTCATCGACCGCAAGGACTTGAAGGCAAAGGTAGAGAAGATGATTGCCACCAAGGGGCCTTATCTCTTGGAGTGCGCCATCAAGGAGGACGAGGACATCGTGCCTATGACTCTGCCAGGCAAGAGCGTGGACGAGATGCAGCTCGAGTTGAACTATTAAGAGTGGAACAGGAAGAGTGAGGAATCGACTCCTTGTGAAAGAGGGGTGAAGTATCAACTTCTTTGAACGATAAGATTATGGAGAATAACAACGAAAAAAAATTATATACACTGCTTGTTTATTCTGAGAACATTGCCGGTATTCTGAATCAGATTACAGCCGTGTTTACTCGCAGACAGGTGAATATCGAGAGTTTGAATGTATCTGCCAGCAGTATCAAGAACATTCACAAGTACACCATTACGGTGTGGAGTGACGAGGAGCAGATAGAGAAAATCAACAAGGCGATAGAGAAAAAGATCGATGTGGTGAAGAGTGACTATTACACCGATGACCAGATTTTTATCCACGAGGTGGCTCTTTTCAAGATTTCCACACCCGTCTTGCTGGAAAATCCTGAGGTGTCGCGTACCATCCGCAAGCACGATGCACGCATGATGGAGGTAAATCCTACTTACAGCACGGTGCTCCTTGCAGGATTGACAGAAGACATCGCCGACTTGTTCCATCAGCTCAACAGCTTTGACTGCCTCTTGCAGTATACTCGCTCTGGACGCATTGCTGTGACAAGAAGTTATGATGAGCCTGTATCCGATTATCTTAAAAAAGGCGAAGAGGAGTAACTTCATAGAGTGATGAAAATAGTGTAAAATATGAATTATAAGAGTCGTATTTCTATGGTCTTCTGACTATGGAAATACGACTTTTATATAATAAAACAAGTACGAGATATGGAATTATTAAGCAAAGTAGGAAGATATGAGTTCCTTTCGGAACCTTTTCATTGTGACTATTCCAGTCACTTGTTTATGGGGCATTTGGGCAATCATCTGTTGAATGCTGCCGATTTTCATAGCAACGACAGGGGATATGGTATGAACTATCTCATGCCTCGCCATCGCACATGGGTATTGAGCCGTCTTGCCATTGAGATGACAGAGATGCCCAAGTCGTATGACAAGTTCGCAGTGGAGACATGGGTGGAGAATGCCATGAAGTATTTTACAGCGCGCGACTTCAAAATCTGCGGCCCATCACCGGCAGGTGAGGAGGAGAAAGTATATGGTTACGGCAAGAGTGTGTGGGCTATGATAGACACGCAGAGCCGCCAGCCTGTTGACATCTTCTCGATCAACGATGGCTTGATATCTCAGTATATCGAGACAGAAAAGGAATGCCCCATTGCTGCCAGCTCGAGGGTGAAGATGTCGGCAGATGCCCAACTCGTCAGAACCATTGACACCTATTATAATGATGTGGACGTCAATGGACATATCAATTCGGTGAAATATATCGAGCACATCCTCGATTTGTTTGATTTGGATTACTATAAGGCCCATTTCCTGCAAAGATTCGAAATTGCTTATGTGGCAGAGAGCCATCAAGGCGATAAATTGAACTTCTATATGGAGGAAGTAGGAGAGAATGAATATTGCATAAAAGTAACAAAAAGCATGCAAAATTCTGAAAAAGATATAGAAGTTGTAAGAAGTAAAGCGAAATTTATAAAAAAATGAAAGAAAAATTTGGTTGTTTCATAATGATTTATTACCTTTGCAACCGAATTAATAAAAGGAATAAACCCATAGCCGCTTTCTTGGATAGGGAGTGGACGGATCAAAAGACTTTCTTTGAATAAGTAGGGCTCGCATCCGTATGGATAAGTAAAACCCGCGGCTTCACAACAGTAGTCGCACAAAAAATTTTTATTATGGCAGAAATGAATTTCGGTGGCGTAATTGAAACAGTAGTCACCAGTCATGAATTTTCATTGGAGAAAGCACGTGAAGTATTGAAAAATGAAACTATCGCCGTTATCGGTTATGGTATTCAGGGTCCTGGTCAGGCATGCAACCTTCGTGACAATGGCTTCAACGTAATCGTTGGTCAGCGTGAGGGTAAGACTTATGAGAAGTGTCTGAAGGACGGATGGGTTCCTGGTAAGACTTTGTTCTCTATCGAGGAGGCTGTTCAGAAGGGTACTATCATCTGTATGTTGCTTTCTGATGCCGGCCAGATTGCTGTTTGGCCAAAGATTAAGCAGTATCTTACACCAGGTAAGACTTTGTATTATTCACATGGTTTCGCTATCAACTGGAGCGATCGCACAGGCGTAGTTCCACCAAAGGATATTGATGTTATCATGGTTGCACCTAAGGGTTCTGGTACTTCTCTCCGCACTATGTTCTGCGAGGGTCGTGGTTTGAACTGCTCTTATGCTGTATATCAGGATGCATCTGGCAAGGCTGAGGAGAAGACAATTGCCTTCGGTATCGGTATCGGTGCCGGTTACTTGTTCAAGACTACATTCCATCGTGAGGCTACTTCTGACCTTACTGGTGAGCGTGGTTCTTTGATGGGTGCCATCGAGGGATTGTTGGAGGCTCAGTATGATGTGCTCCGTGAGAATGGTCACTCACCATCAGAGGCTTTCAACGAGACTGTTGAGGAGCTGACACAGAGCCTTGGCCCTCTCTTCGGTGAGAAGGGTATGGACTGGATGTATGCTAACTGCTCTACTACTGCACAGCGTGGTGCGCTCGACTGGGCTCCTCGTTTCCGCGAGGCTATCAAGCCAGTTATGGAGTGGTTGTATTACTCTGTTAAGACAGGTAATGAGGCACAGATTTCTATCGACAAGAACTCTCAGCCTGACTACCGTGAGAAGTTGAACGCAGAACTCGAGGCTATGCGCAACAAAGAGATGTGGCAGGCTGGTGTTACTGTACGTAAACTTCGTCCTGAGAACAACTAATTTTTTTCTCGTACATAATGTTGGAAAGGGAATGGTCCGTGAGGGGTCGTTCCCTTTTGTTTTTTTGTTCCAATGCAGATACCTCAAAATAAAGATTATAAATATTGCAAATAAAATAGATAACAATAAACCAGTCACAAATTGTGAGCAGTTATAAAATAATGAGATCGTAGTTACCACTCCTGTAGAATGTCGAATAATGTCTGTTCGTGGAAATCAATTATAATAGATAGAGGCTTGGCAGAACTTTACGGATTGGAAACTAAAAACGAGGCTGTAAAACGTAATATAGAACGTTCTGGTTTTCTGCTAACTAAGGAGGAAATGGCTGAACTGGTCGCAAATTGCGACCGGTTCAATAGTTTGAAGCACTCAACGGTTCGCTCATATGCTTTCATGGAGTGCGGTAATCTTTCCATTAGCGTATTTTGAGAGTGAACGTATATATACAAAAACGACCCGCACATTTGAGCATCGTTGAGAGGCTTGGCGGGTTCTCGTGCTGTAAAAATACGAATAATCATTGAGAATACAATCTTTTTAGCGAGAAAAATCACGCAAAAGTGGATTTCTTTGACATGTTTATATTTAATAATGTTAATTCAGACCTTAAAATCATACTTTTCCTGCCAAACCAAGTGGTTTTTAAGGTAAAAGTGTTATCTTTGTAATGTCTATACCCATACCGGAAGCCCCGATGGGCAGAGGTTGGGCAGACATACATTTGGTAAAAGGCGTTTTTGTACGCTTTGGTTTTGACGCTATAAGAATCTCGCAAATTCAACGACAAGTCAAGAACAAAGCAACAAAGAACGATTCATGAGGTGTATTATATACAGCCCTTATTGGCTTCGGACGATTCGGTCGTTCGTTGTCTGAGTGCATTCTATATACTTACACTGGCGTGGGGCTTTCGGCGTTGCTCGTTTCGACTTGTCGGGCAATGCGAGAGCCTTTATAGCGTGGAACGAGTGACAGAACAGGCTCCGCGCTTTTTTCGTATGTATAAACGAAGTGATAATTTTTGCCAAGGTAGCCAGTAGCATTAACTGAGCAATAATGAGTAATGGCTACTATCAGATATTGAACTTACATAGGCGATGGGGAATTCTAATCGCCATTATCTTATTTTCTTCTTTCGTACATGCACAAAAGATTTCAGTTTCACGTTTTGTGCTGGCAGAGTCTGACCTTACGGCTCAAAATAAAAGTACTTTGGTTGAAGACCAGAACGGAGATAAATGTGCATTAATTCGAGTGCAGACAACGCAAAAAGGATTTTCATTTGATGTCGGATCTGCAGGTATTCAAAAGGTTGATGACAATCATATTGGAGAAATATGGGTGTACGTCCCTTTTGGTGTACGTCACATTAGTATCCGACATCCACAACTTGGTTCACTTGTAAATTACAGTTTTCCTATAAACATCGAAAAGGCAAGGACTTATATCATGGAGATAACGTCGGATAAAGTATTTGTAAACTATTACGATGACTCCAGAAAGCAAAAGTTGAATATAAGAGTGGTGCCCGCAAATGCCTCATTCATGCTAAACGGTATGAATGTCATATTAAATTCCAAGGGCGAGGCCTCACAGGAATTGTCATTTGGAACGTATACTTATAAGGTGGTAGCTGATAGATATTACCCCAAAGAAGGGCAGATTGTAATAAACGACTCTGTCCATGTTCAGAAACTTGTCGTGAATGATTTGAAGCCCATAATGGGTAAGATTAGCGTACATACCAATCCCTACAATGCGGAGATGATGCTTGATGGTGTTTCTATTCCATCGAACACAGCACTTACACCGTATGCAACACAGATAGGGCATCATAAACTCATAGTGAAACGAATTGGATACAAGACTGAAGAACGAGACATCAGAGTAGAGCAAGACAAAACAACCGATGTAAATGTTATTTTGAGTCAATTGGCCATGTTCTCATTTAGAAGTGACCCAACTGGAGCCATAGTGTCTGTCGGCGGAGAAAAATTAGGAACGACTCCATGCCAAAAAGAACTGAAAACAGGCTCTTATGAGGTTTTTGCCCAAAAAGTAGGATACAAAGATTATAAAAAGAAGATGGATTTAAGTAGTTCCAGTCCTAATGTCGATATTTCCTTGAGCAGAATATACAACTACAAGAATGAGTTTTACGCAGAAGCTGGATGTCGTGCAGGAACTTTTGTCTCTTTCGGCGGAACTATTGGTGGTTATATTTCCAAAGTAAACATAGAAGCATCTGCTTTCTATGGGACAGGGAATAGTGAAACTATTTATTGGAGTGGAAATGACACGAAGCCTATTTCAAGCATCTATCACCCAGAACTTGTGGTAAGCGGTAAGGTCGGATATGGAATAGCTGCAGGAACAAGATTCAGGATTACCCCACAATTGGGAATCAATTATCTGAGTCTGAAAGAATCAATGCAAGAGGAGAGCAATGTGACACCTGCAAATGGGAGCAATGTGGCGAGTGCGCTTTTCGGAGTGCGTTTTTCGGCTATCATTACCAATCATTTTGGAGTGAGTTTGTCCCCTGAATATTCTTTTGGAGTAGGAAAATCCAATGGCTATAAAGAGTTGGAGGCCGTGTCTTCAAAAATCAAAAATTGGGGACAAGGTTTTAATGTGAAATTAGGATTAATGATAGCGTTTTAAGATGAAACATATTGGTTTATACATATTGTTGGTATGGATAGTATTTGTTGGGTGTTCAGACAAATACTCGTCTGAATTGGGACTGAAGCCTACATTGACTCCAAGATACCTTAGGGTATCTCCTACGTCACTGTCGTTTTCTGCCAATCAGACATCAAGCCAAAGTGTGGACATTGAAACGATGGAAACATCTTGGAAAGTTGACAATGCCATAAATTGGGTGTCTATTTCTGCAACAAGTGGTCAGAGTAATTCCAATATAAATGTTAGTGCGTCCGAGAATAAAGATGCCAATGCGGCAAGAACTGGTGTGTTTTATATAAAAGCGGATGTCAACGATTGGAATTATGAAAAGGGTATTTCCGTGTCGCAAGCTGCTGCAACACCTTATATTAATGTGTCTCAATCAAACATCACATTAAAAGGAACCGCTTGTACATCAACATTTGACGTAACATCAAACTGTTCTTATACGGTGACAAATGATGCAGATTGGCTTACACTATCCCAAAAGGACAATAGGTTTGTTCTCAATGCTACGGCAAACGAAACCAGTCAATATCGCACGACAACAATATTGTTTTCATACAATGGAATTGAGCAGGCAAGCAACAAAATTGTTGTAACTCAGGCTCCAGCTTCCATCAATGCCTCTACAGAGACTTTGACGTTCGAGAATACAGCTGGAGAGATTAAGGTTGAAGTTACTTCCGAATCAAAATGGACCGCATCCACATCTTATAGTTGGATTGATGTAACACCAGAAAGTGGAGAAGCTGGAACGTCGTCCATAACAATTTCCGTATCCCCAAATACTTCTGTTAATGAGCGGACTGGATATGTAATTCTTTCCATAGGTTCGGAAGAAAGAATACAAATTCCTATCAAACAACGAGGCATTTATATTGAGACCGACAAATCACAATATGATTTTGAGGCATCATCTGGGACACAAACAATCCAAGTCAATAGTAATACTTCATGGCAGGTATCGTCTGTTCCGTCATGGGTAAAAGTAGACAAGACAAGCGGGACAGGGAATTCTGCAATAAAAGTCACAGTCGAAGACAATCCCAATACAACTGAAAGGAATGGTGAAATTGTGGTTTCTCAACCGGGTTTAAGTGCAATGGCTACGATTAAAATACATCAGAAAGGTAAAACATTCGATGTGGCTACCACGACATTGACATTCAATGACAAAGAAGAATCGCAAACAATCACCATTGCTACAGATGGAACTTGGCGAGCATTTAGTAATACCGATTGGATTAAAGTCTCACCAGAGACGGCAACAGGAAATTCCACTTTAACCATCACCGTTCAAGAAAACTCTACGGATGGAGAAAGAAGCGGTTCTGTAAACATCCTGATGGGTGATGCTTCCGCAACAGTAGCTATCGTCCAAAAAGGTAAATATTTTACTATAGATAATAGCTTACTTGATTTTACAAGTAAAGGTGGCGAACTTAAAGTAACTTTGACTACTAATGCGCCATGGTCTGTGAGGAAAGATGATACGGTCAACTGGTTGTCTATATCACCGACTAACGGCACAGACAATGCTAACGTAAAAGTAACAGCTTCGGACAATGCTTCTGTCAACAAACGTTCTGCAAATGTTTATTTTGATGCTTTGGGTAGAAGTGTGAATATCCTTGTGTCCCAAAAAGCACGGTACTTGACTGTGGATGCAAATGAATTGTTGTTCTATTCCAAGGGTGGCACGTCAAATGCTGTGACCATATCCACAGATGGAACTTACTCCATAAACTGTTCAGATAATTGGTTGACAATATCAAGAAACGGAGACACCTTTACTGTCACTGCATCGGAAAATGACACAAAGGATGCCCGTATCGGCAAGATTACAATCTCGTTGATCGATTTGAAGGAAGGCTCTTATTCTGTCACATTGACTGTCACTCAATTAAACTATGGAGGAACTTTCCTACGTAAAGATTTTGAGGAAGATAAAAACTATGACCACAATGGTACGTCATCAGGAAGCCTCACCATAACAGGCTTTGGAGAAGACTCCAATTATGACACCAATAGTCAAAGTGGAACAAAACTGTCTGTTGTAGGTTTTAAGTCGGATGCATGTTGGGATAGTTCTACAGCTTCAAGTGCCAAAGTAACGATAACGGGATATGAGCAAGACAAGAATCTTGATTCAGACACAAATTCATCGGGAACAGTAAATAAAGATGGTTACTCCGATGACAATAACTGGAATTGATAAACAAAGAAAAAATAAATAGTAAGAAATATGAAACAAGCAAGAATGATTACTCACAAGCTCATGGCAATGGCAATAGCATTGGTTATGGGTTCATGTTCGTCAGATGTTTTGTCTGACATGGGACAAGAAAGTCAAGGTAAGCATACTACCAAGATGGAGTTTGTAGGAAAGGTAATTGGCTTTGATCAACAAGTTTCCACTAATGCTAAAATGCAATCAAGAGCAGCAAGTAGTAGCACTTCATGGAATGATGGCGACAAAATCTACATAACTTTCTATAATGGTACCAACATTATACCTGGCGAAGCTACTTATAGCAGCATATCTGGTTGGTCTGTAAGTTACGATGGCGATTTGGCGACAGGAAGCAACTTGAAATGCGAAGCTCGTTATTTTGTCAATGCGACCTTCACAAGCTCTTCTCTTGTTTCGATCAATTCAAATTCTGAGATTTATGAGGATTTAAATGCGACATACGCTTACAGTAATGGTTCTTTGACAGTAACAGCAACTCTATCACCAAAGACGGGACGTATCCGCTTAACAGGAAAAGCTGGGGAGAAGATTTACACAACTGGAATTTCCGTATATACTACATTTGCACCTGCCATTAATACTTTCTCCACCTCCAATGCTATGATAACATCGACGGTGGCTTCAAACGGCTCTACACCTTATATATATGGTTACTTTACAGATGATGACCGTAGTCTTGGACTTGTAGGCTCAGATTATGCATTTACAAGAACTTGTACAAGCAGTATGTTCAATAAGGGCGAAAGTGGTTATATGGCAATACCGTCAGTAGCATCTCATAATAATTGGCGAAGTGGGTTGTATGTCAAGGCAAGCGGTGTGGAATTCAAAATGATTCCTGTTGCAGGATTGGAAAGTGGATTCTTTTTGATGGCAGAAACAGAAACTACAGAAGCTTTATATAAATCAGTCAATGGTACATCTTCAACCTCACAATTGCCTGTTGATGCAGTATCTTATTCAGAAATATCCTCATTTATAGAAAAATTGAATAATGAAACAAAGCTGACTTTCTCCCTACCATCAGCAGAACAATGGAAATATGCAGCACAAGGTGGAAACAAGTCTCAAAATTATACATACGCCGGGAGTAATACTCCTGGCGATGTCGCTTGGTATGCAGCTAATTGTAGCTCCAAGCAGAAGGTTAAGACTAAAGCTCCTAACGAATTGGGGATATATGATATGAGCGGAAACGTTGCTGAGTTTACAAATACTCTGTATCATACCAACTATTATGGAAGTTTTGAAAGATATGGAGGCTCATATAGTAGTTCTTCTTCTGGAATCGGAAATACAGACTGCATTTATACGAATACAGACCTCCAAACATCACCATATAGCGGAAGTGGATTCCGTTTAATTTTAACTTGCAAATAAAGTCATGTTGAAATTGAAACATTTACCAACATATTGTGTACTTATAGCAGTAGTACTGGTCATCGTCTACTTAGCCAATTTCTCTCATGCGCCCTTATCTGACAATACGTCAGATTGGGGTGCATGGGGAAGCTATGTGAATGTTGGAATAAGCCTCATCTCAATCTCACTCATTTACATAACCTATAAAGAGCAACAAAAAAGCAACAAGATAGCAAGATTTGAGGAACATTATCATGTTGCTTTGAAAACGGTATCAGGACTATTTGAACGTAAAAAGGGAATCATAAAAGACTCATACGACAAAATTGAGAATCATTTTAGAAATCCATTCGACCCTCTTACTGATTATACGCAAAGCAATACGAAAAAAGTATTTGGGTATTACTATTCTTCTACCTCTTTTGATGCACGGCAAGACTGTGATGAAGTCTTTCGATATTTCTATACCATTCTGAATTCCATCAAAAACAATTCTGTCATTGACGAAGATGAAAAGTTTAGATGTTATACAGAAATGTCTTGTCTATTCTCTGAAGAGGCAAGAATCTTGCTCCTCTTTTGGGGATATAATAAAGGAATAGAGTTCTCAGAATACTATAGCAAAGGATTGTTCTGTACGAGTATCATCAACAATGAAGCCCTTGTGAATATCGTCAAATTTGCATGTATAGGAGAAAGGCCGAAAAAAGAAAAAATAGATACAGAAAACATCGAATTGGATGATTATTCTTACGAAGAGTTCAAAGATACATACAATAGATTGTTCAACAATAAAAACAAACAAGAATGAAAAAGATTATCATGCTTTTAATGGCACTCTGCATGGTATTGCCTGCTATGAATGCCCAAAACAACAAGGCGCTGAACAAAGCCTTGAAGAAAGAGTACAAGGTGAAGATGAAAGAGTTCAAAAAAGGAAATTGGACTCTCTACGGTTCTTCTCGTTCCCTTGATGTTGCCCTGCTCAATCATTATGCCAAGTTGAACAAAGAGGGAGAAGAAGCTTACGAGATTGTTGGAACTTGCTCAAAGTTCAAATCCAAAAACGTTGGTCATCAGACTTGTATCAACAATGCTTGTAACATTTATGCACAACAGGCTGGCAGACAGTTGAAAGGGCGTATTGTAAGCGATATTGCCGGTAATGGTGACGATGTATCAGGAGAGTTTGACCATTTTTATGCAGCCTACGAGAGCCTTGTACAAAAGGAACTCAACGGCGAGTTACAGGAGTCTTTCTCCGTTATCCGAAGCAACAAGGATGGAAGTTACGAGATGCAGACATTCTTTGTGGTAAGCGAAAGTGCTGCCACCCGAGCAAGAATCCGTGCATACGAGAATGCTGCAAAAGAAAGTGCTGCCGCCCAGAAATATGCAAAGAAGGTAAGCGACTTTGTTCGTGAAGGATTCAAACCAACAACCGTTTCTACATCCACCAATGACTAAACGAATAATTGTTTTACTGACAATGAACTTTTGCCTCATTTCAGCTTTCTCGCAAAGTTGGGATGAGGTAATACGTAATACCCAAACTTATCTCTCTGGAGAAGGTTGGGGAGCGACAGTAGAGGAAGCTGACCAACAGGCACTCGCTGCATTGATAAGTAAAATATCCGTTGTGGTAAGCAACGACTTCTCTATCACAGAAGACGAGCGTACAACCAATGGGAAACTTGATGCAGCAAGTTATACAACCTCGAAAGTACAGACATACTCAACCGCCACATTGACCAATACTGAGCGCATTGTCATAGATAACAATCCAGACCAAGCTCATATCGGTCGATTTATCAAACGAAGCGAACTGAACAAAATCTTTGAAGGGAGAATTCGTACAATAAAGGAGTATATCCGCTTAGGAAAGGTTGCTGAAGATGCTTGCAAAATAGACGATGCACTGAGAAATTATTACTGGGCCTACTCTTTGCTCAAATCTGTGCAACGCCCCTCAAGTGTTGTTTATTCTGATGAAGAAACAGGAGAAACAATGTATCCTTTAACCTGGCTTCCACAGCAGATTACAAATATCCTAAAGGATTTAAGCGTTGAGGTTACTGGTAACGATGGCACAAATGTCGATTTATTGTTCAAGTATAAAGGTCAACCTGTCAGTACGCTTGACTTCACCTACTTCGACGGACGCAATTGGAGCAACATCTGTAGTGCAAAGGACGGACGTGGAACAATGGAATTCTGTAAAGGATTGGTTCCTGACAACGTTCAAATCAACTACGAGTATGCTTATCGTGGTCAAGCGCACATCAACCAGGAAATACAAAGCGTTCTGAATGTCGTAAAAGGGCAATCCATACGTGCAGCAAGAGTAAATCTGCAAATGGGAAAGGCTAAAAAAAGTACAGACAATACACTATCTTTGGGTAAGTCACGGTCAAATGATACTATGTTGCCTGTTGCAAATGACGGTTCTTACAGAAAAGTGCTGACCAAGGTACTTAATGCGATAAAGAGACATGACTATGATGCTGTACGCACTCTCTTTACTGATGATGGCTGGAATATGTTTACAAGCCTTGTAAGATATGGAAATGCCAGAATACTCAATGCAAAGGATTGTCAGTTCAGCCAACTGCGTGACAATGTAATTGCAAGAAGCATACAAATGTCTTTCTCTTTCAAGAAAGGGTTAAGAAATGACTTTGTGGAAGATGTGGTCTTTACTTTCGACAAAAGTCAGAAAATAGACTGTATTGCTTTCGGTCTTGACCGCAAAGCCAAACAAGACATCATGAAACGTGGCGCATGGACTCCTATTGCTCGTCAAACAATTATGCAATTTCTTGAAAATTACAAAACAGCATACGCACTGAAGCGACTTGACTATCTCAAAACAATATTTGATGACGATGCCGTCATTATAGTAGGTCATGTAGCAGAAAGACTTGTTGTGAACAGACAGAGCAAGGATATGCCAGTAACATTCCATACGCAGAGGCATATCCGTCGAGTTCAGTATAGCAAGGACCAGTATATGAAGAACTTGGAGGCTTGTTTCAGAAGCAATGAGTTTGTAAACATACGATTTGCGAATAATGACGTTCGCAAGGCAAAGAATGGCGAGGAGTATGGCATACAAATTAAACAAGATTATTATTCTACCAACTATGGTGATCAAGGCTACCTCTATTTGCAAGTTGATTTGGAGGATTCGCAAAAGCCTATTATCAAGGTCAGGACATGGCAACCAGAACCTGATCCAGAGATAGGTTTGTTTGGGCTTGGTAATTGGTAAAATACAACATGACAGTTATGCGTAAGTATTTTTTTATACTATTGTTGTGCTCTTCTTCGATGATTGCACAAAATACAAATTCAGACTATCAAGCATTCCGCAAAGGAGTGCTTGGTAGTTATGATAACTTCCGAAAAACGGTGTTGGAAGAGTATGCAAAATATCTGCAAGGTATCTGGGATGAATACGAGCTGTTCAGAGGAATCAAGAGAGACAAAGAACCAAAACCATCAATAGCACCAAAGGTTGACATTAAACCACAAGATGTCTCTCCTGTTCTGTCTCTCCCCACGGTAAAGCCTACAGTGCAGCCTACGACAGTCCCGACAAATAATCCCATACCTGTAAAGCCTACTATTCCCAGCACTTTGCCGAATATGTCTTTTTCCTTTTATGGCATGAAACTAAGCACTATTTTATGTCATATACAAACGATTGTTGGGATTGAACATCAAGCAATAGCAAAGGTTTGGACCACTTATCAACAAGATAGAATAATGAAAGATGTTATTCTCTCTTTACTATCATTGGCTATGGCGTATGAACTCAACGATTGGTTTACATTTGAACTTGTCAGAAACTACGCAGAGGCATCGTGTAAGAATCCTGAAAGTAAAACTGTATTGCAGCATTTTCTCCTCGTAAATATGGGATATGATGTTCGATTGGCAAGTTGCGGAAATCAACTTTTATTGTTGGTTCCATTCAATCAACAGGTATATGAGCGAAGCTATCTTGTTATTGACGATAAAAAATATTATGCCTTTTATGACGATTCTACAAGCAAGATTCAAAATACAGGAGTTTATACATGTCGTTTACCTAACGCAACAGACAAAGGGCGTAATATAGACTTAACCATGAGAGGTGGACATTTAGGAATAAAGACAGGTATGACGCATAGGTTTAGCATGAGTGACGGAAAAATTTCGTTGCATGGTTCTGTTGATGAAGGAACTATGGAGGCCATCCGCCATTACCCCCTGACGGATATTCCATTTTATGCCATGTCAACTATTGATTCAAACTTCCACCAATCTTTACTTGAACAAGTAAACGAACAAATACAAGGTTGCTCAAAAAAAGAAGCAGTTGGTAGAATCCTTCATTTCGTACAATATGCTTTCGACTATGCTACAGACGGAGAACAACATGGATATGAGAAGCCCTATTTCATTGAAGAAAACTTTTATTATCCAAAGAACGACTGCGAAGATAGAGCCATCCTTTTTGCGTTTCTTGTGCGTAACGTCTTGGGGCTTGACGTACACCTCGTACAGTATCCTGGGCATGAATGTACTGCTGTAAACTTCTCTACCTCTCATATGAATGGAGAAGGATATATGTACAAAGGCAAGGCTTTCTATATCTGTGACCCGACTTTCATCGGCGCTTCAATAGGTCAATGTATGCCTGATTATAGAAATGTCAAACCTGTAGTAGAGTTATGGTATTGAGGTTGCTCCCATTGTGGAATACTATTCGCATAGCTCACACACGTCTCACTATTCAAGTCGCTACTAAAATAGTGAATCGCAAGGATTATTGTGAGTTGTAAAGTATTTGGGAGGGGTGTGTCAAAGAAGTCGCCCTCCCTTATTTTATCGACTTAGTCCTTTTCCCTTTCTTGATTTCACCATCCAAGTTGCCTGTCGCAAGCATCGTCTTATCCATTCTATCTCATTTTCGTTCTTCTCACGTCCACAACTTTGGCATCGTTACAGCCTCCACCTCGGCTTTTTGCGAAATTTGTAGCTTCGTTGATTAGCCGATAACAAGTACATAGCACAGGCAAGTTCTCAATAGATGGTTTCATTTGTATTATAAACGTGAGGAGCTTTAGCCTATATGCTTTAATAATGGATGTAATATTCATGTTCTAATGGAAGAAGTAAAGAATATAGGTAAAGTTGTAGGTTGTTTAATAGTTTTTTTGAAAGAAAAGTCTCAAAGTATCATTCTTGACTTAAAAATATTTGTAATACATTGATTAATAGGTGTATATAATAAATGATACTTTTTGTGTTTTGTTACAAAAAGTATCATGGAAGTCTCATTTTAGGCCGATTTTTGGCTTTTTCAGCCTTTCCCAGTCTTCTGCTTTATCTTTTCTTTATCAGATACTGAACTTTAGCAAGTTCAGAAGTTATAGAAGTTACAGAAGTTATCACTCCCTTCGGTCGTTAGAAGTTATAGCCAACAGCCTTTTGGGTTGAATATCTATCTGTAAAGCATATGGCTTTAACTTCTCTAACTTCTTTAAATTCTTTAACTTCCCCATTTGCGAAAGTTGATGCAGGTATTCTTCATTACGTTTTCTTTGAATGCTTGTTGGAAATAGAAATGATAGTGCCCAAAATAAATCCAATAATTGGGCATTCGTTGCCCGCCGTATTGGCAGTGTATGCCCAAGGCTTGTTCTGTCGATGCCCAAGGCTTGTTCTGTTGATGCCCGCTGGTTGTTCAGCGGATGCCCATCCGTCGGTCCGTAAGGGATCATGTGGTGGGTACGAACTTCTTTAACCTCTTTAACTTCCCATTTGCGAAAGTTGGCTTAATGATTGATTATCTTAATAACGTGGAATAAGGCATAATGCTGCATCGAAAATGATATTTTTCGCTTAAAATGAGACTTTTATGATACTTCTATGATACTTTATGTCATATTTCAAGAGAAGTCTCATTGTTGATAACTGATATTATATCAATTAGTTATAACGATATTGAATATCAAAAATGATACTTTGATACATTTTCATTAAAAAAACAAATTAACGTGCATGAACCATATAAATTTAGCCAACCATCTACAGAATCTTATTTATTACAAGGATGAGTATCGCTTATTCTATCCAAGAACACCTGCAGATATCCAGCATAATATAACGGAATATTATACAAAGTGAAAGACTTACCTTTCTGAGTCGTTACTGTATCCGATGTCATCGGACCATTCCAGAGGCGCAATGCCACCTTCTCTTTCGACTCTTCCTTAAAAAGATGCAAGGAACGGAGTTTGGCATTGCTGCCTGTCTTCACTTCTATCGGAATCAGATACATATCCAAACCAAAACTTTTATTTCGCATTCCATTTCCAAACCAAAAATACTCAATCTCGATGTATATCCAAACCAAAAGTACAACCATTCTGTAATATGTAAACTTCATTAATAACAAACCCATCGGCAGGATGCAGTATGTACTAAATTAATTCCGCCAATGGGTATAGACTATAAAAAGCAAGTCATTTGTACAATTTGGGTTCATTTATGTGAAATAACAACCCTATAGTTGTGTTTTCTCGTGAAAATCAGTTATCTTTGTGGGCGAAATGGCAATAGCCATAATGACGATAAAAAGAAATAAGATATGCCAGTACAAAGTGAAGCTGCCCTCGAAAACGGACTTATAGATACTCTTCAAAAGATGAACTACGAGTATGTTCATATTGAAGAGGAGAAAAACCTGTCTGCCAATTTCAAAAAACAGTTGGAGAAACACAACAAGAAGAAATTGGAAGAACTGGGTCGTACCGAATTTACAGAGTCTGAGTTTGAAAAGATACTTATCTATCTTGAAGGTGGCACTCGCTTTGAAAAGGCAAAGAAACTGCGAGACCTCTTTCCGCTTGAATTGGAAAGCGGTGAACGCCTGTGGGTGGAGTTCTTGAACCGCACTCACTGGTGTCAGAACGAGTTTCAAGTTTCCAATCAGATTACGGTTGAGGGCAGAAAGAAATGCCGTTACGATGTGACGATACTTATCAATGGTCTGCCTTTGGTTCAAATAGAACTTAAGCGCAGAGGTGTGGAACTGAAACAGGCATACAACCAGATACAGCGTTATCACAAAACTTCTTTTCATGGCCTGTTTGATTACATCCAGTTGTTTGTCATATCTAATGGTGTGAACACTCGCTATTTTGCCAACAACCCGAATAGTGGCTATAAGTTCACATTCAACTGGACGGATGCCGCTAATGTGCCTTTCAACGACTTGGAGAAGTTTGCTACAGTGTTCTTCGACAAGTGTACATTGGGTAAGATTATTGGCAAGTACATTGTATTGCATGAGGGCGACAAATGTCTGATGGTGCTTCGCCCTTATCAGTTCTATGCGGTGGAGAAAATACTCGACCGTGTGGAAAACTCCAACGATAACGGTTATATCTGGCATACAACTGGTGCAGGAAAGACCTTGACATCATTCAAGGCAGCCCAACTCGTATCAGAGTTGGACGATGTGGATAAGGTTATGTTCGTGGTTGACCGCCACGACCTCGACACGCAGACCCAAGCCGAATATGAGGCTTTTGAGCCTGGTGCCGTTGACAGCACCGACAACACAGACGAGTTGGTGAAGCGTTTGCACAGCAATTCAAAGATTATCATAACAACCATACAGAAACTCAATGCCGCTGTCAGCAAGCAGTGGTATAGCAGTCGTATTGAGGAAATACGCCATTCTCGCATCGTGATGATTTTCGATGAGTGTCATCGAAGCCATTTCGGAGATTGCCACAAGAATATCGTGAAGTTCTTCGACAACACGCAGATATTCGGTTTTACTGGCACACCAATCTTTGTTGAAAATGCGGTGGACGGACATACCACAAAGGAAATCTTCGGCAACTGTCTTCACAAGTATCTCATTAAGGATGCCATTGCCGATGAAAACGTGCTTGGTTTCCTTGTGGAGTATTACCACGGCAATGAGGATGTGGATAATGCCGACCAAGATCGTATGACGGAGATAGCAAAATTTATCCTTAATAATTTCAATAAGTCAACATTCGACGGTGAGTTTGACGCATTGTTTGCCGTGCAGTCAGTGCCTGTACTGATCCGTTATTACAAGATATTCAAGAGTCTGAATCCGAAGATTAGGATTGGAGCGGTCTTCACATACGCAGCCAATAATAGTCAGGATGATGACTTGACAGGTATGAATACAGGCAACTTTGTGAGTGACAGTATTGGCGAGGCAGACGAATTGCAAGCCATCATGGATGACTATAATAATATGTATGGAACAAGTTTCACAACCGAGAACTTCCGTGCGTATTACGATGACATCAACCTCCGCATGAAGAAAAAGAAGGCTGACATGAAGCCTCTTGACCTCTGCTTGGTTGTCGGAATGTTCCTTACTGGTTTTGACAGTAAGAAGCTCAACACTCTCTATGTTGACAAGAACATGGAGTATCATGGATTGTTGCAAGCGTTCAGTCGTACCAACCGTGTGTTGAATGAGAAGAAGCGTTTCGGTAAGGTGGTTTGCTTCCGTGACTTGAAAAGCAAGGTGGACGAGTCTATCAAACTTTTCAGCAACAGCAACAATCTTGAAGAAATTGTGCGCCCACCATTTGATGATGTAAAGAAGAAATATCAGGAAATGACGAAAGATTTCCTGGAGCATTATCCCGAACCTCATTTTGTGGATTATTTGCAAAGTGAGAACGATAAAAAGCAGTTTATCCTTGCTTTCCGTGACATCATAAAAAAACACGCAGAGATACAAGTGTATGATGAGTTTGAGGAGGATGCTCCCGACCTCGGAATGACAGAACAACAGTTTATGGACTTCCGCAGCAAGTATCTTGACATATACGATTCGTTTGCTGTCAAGAACGATGACCCAAAGAAAGGTTGTCAAGTTCCAGAGGAAGCCCCAAGCATGTTTGGTGAGCCTGACCCTCAACAAGAAGCAACTATAGGCATGGGAGATATAGATTTCTGCTTGGAACTTCTGCATAGTGATATTATCAATGTTGCCTATATCTTGGAGTTGATTGCAGACCTCAATCCTTATAGCGAGGACTACGAAGAGAGGCGTAAGCACATCATCGACACAATGATTAAGGATGTCGAACTTCGCAGTAAGGCAAAACTCATTGACGGATTTATCCAGAAGAATGTGGATGATGACCGTGACAACTTCATGGCTCGTAAACAAAAGGCAGATGGTACAAGCGACCTTGAAGAACGGTTGAACAATTACATCGTCACCGAACGTAACAATGCAGTCAATACGCTTGCCAAGGATGAGGATTTGGATGCATCCGTTCTCAATCATTACCTCTCGGAGTATGACTACTTGCAGAAAGAGCAGCCTGAAATCATACAAGAGGCATTGAAGGAGAAACACTTGGGACTGATAAAAAAGCGCAAGGCATTGACAAGAATACTCGATAAATTGCGTTCTATTATAAGAACATTTAGTTGGGAATAAACAGATTATGGAGAAGAATATATACATAATGAGATGGTATGGACCGTTTGCAGATATGGAAAGTGCAAGGGATTGGGATAGAACAAATCATATTCCTTGCTGTCTGTATTTGATGAGTGGAATGAAGAAATATGCCAAATCATCAGTGCATTACTATATAGGAAAAGCTGAGCGAAACCTTATAACAGATAGGTTTAAGGATAAAAACCACCACATCAATGATTTTTCAAGGATAAAAGAGATATGGCTCGGCAGTGTTGCAAACAAAAAAGCGACACACGATGATGTAATGCTTATTGAGAATATGCTTACGTCCTATTTTGTTGGAGAAGTTGGAGAAGATAAAATGCTTAATATGATAAACTTCTGTTTACCTGCCAGCAATGTATATGTTTTATCTGAATGGATAAATCCATATTCAGAATTAGCATGGGGAAAATTATCAAGAAATTCTCCTGCAAATATTGTCGCAGATGTCATTGTCAACAAAGCTAATGATAATGCTTTCAACTACTATTTATATGTTTCAAAGAAATTAAAAAAGCAAGAAAAGAAATAACTATATGAGCGAAGAATTACAACAGAAACTCCGTGACCAACTTTGGGAAGTTGCTAACAAGCTGCGTGGCAATATGTCAGCAAGTGACTTCATGTATTTCACCCTTGGCTTTATCTTCTACAAGTATTTGTCGGAGAAGATAGAGAAGCATGCCAATGACGCATTGGTGGATGATGAAGTCACATTTAAAGAACTGTGGGCAATGGAGAAAGACGAAGATATAGAAGAACTTCAGGAGGTTGTCAAGACCGAATGTCTGGAAAATATCGGCTACTTCATTGAACCAAACTTCCTGTTCTCGTCTGTCATCGAGAGCATTAAGAAAAAGGAGAATATTCTGCCGATGCTCGAACGTTCATTGAAGCGTATTGAGGACAGTACTCTCGGGCAGGACAGCGAAGAAGACTTTGGAGGTCTATTCTCTGACATTGACCTTGCTTCACCAAAATTGGGTAAAACTGCAGATGACAAGAATACTTTGGTGAGCAATGTTCTTCTTGCCCTTGATGACATTGACTTTGGTGTGGAAGCATCGCAAGAGATTGATATTCTCGGTGATGCCTACGAGTATATGATTAGCCAATTTGCTGCTGGAGCAGGCAAGAAAGCTGGTGAGTTCTATACTCCTCAGGAAGTAAGCCGTATCTTAGCCGAGATCGTAACCATCGGTCACGCTCGTCTGCGCAATGTCTATGACCCAACTTGTGGTAGTGGTTCGCTACTGCTCCGTGCAGCAAGCATCGGTCATGCAAATGAGATTTTCGGACAGGAGAAGAACCCTACGACCTACAACTTGGCTCGTATGAATATGCTTCTTCATGGCATCAAGTTCAGCAATTTCCGCATTGAGAATGGTGACACCTTGGAGGCTGATGCTTTTGGCGATACTCAGTTTGACGCTGTGGTAGCAAATCCTCCTTTCTCTGCTGAATGGAGTGCAGCCGACAAATTCAATAATGATGACCGTTTCAGCAAGGCAGGACGCTTGGCACCACGCAAGACAGCCGACTATGCCTTTATTCTTCACATGATTTACCACCTCAATGAGGGTGGCACAATGGCTTGTGTCGCTCCTCATGGTGTGTTGTTTCGTGGCAATGCCGAGGGCGTAATCCGCCGTTTCCTCATTGAGAAAAAGAACTATGTGGATGCCATTATCGGACTTCCTGCCAACATCTTCTATGGTACAAGTATCCCGACCTGTATCTTGGTGTTCAAGAAATGCCGTAAGGAGGATGACAACATTCTGTTTATTGATGCCAGCAAGGAGTTTGAAAAGGTCAAGACCCAGAACAAACTCCGTCCGCAGCATATCAAGAAGATTGTTGACACCTATCGTGAGCGCAAGGAGATAGAAAAATACAGTCATCTTGCCACACTGCAAGAAGTAGCTGAGAACGACTACAACCTCAACATTCCTCGCTATGTGGATACGTTCGAGGAAGAAGAACCTATCGACATTCACGCTGTCATGAAGGAAATCAAGGAGCTGGAAGCCAAACGAGCTGACCTTGACAAGGAGATTGAGGGCTATCTGAAAGAGTTGGGATTGGTTGAATAGGTTTATCCTACAATTGAATTTGTTTACCAGCCTGGTAAATTATTAAAAAAGACATAGAATATGGCAGGAAATATGACATTGGCAAGCAATAGCGAGTTCAAAAGTTGGGTCTCGCAGTTGAAAAAAGATATACGCAGCGCACAAATAAAGGCGGCAATAAAGGTGAATACAGAATTGCTTCGCCTTTATTGGCGTATGGGTGCAGATATTTGCGAAAAGCAGAAATCTGCATCTTGGGGCGATGGCTGGCTCAAAGAATTGAGCCGTGAACTTATGGCGGAGTTTCCTGATATGAAAGGTTTTTCCTATAGAAATCTAAGGTATATTCGCCAATGGTATGAGTTTTATTATCAGCGAATTACAATTTGGCAACAACCTGTTGCCAAATTAGGAGAAGATAATGGGCAACAACTTGTTGCCCAAATAAGCGAGGACATTTTCTTCTCCGTTCCTTGGGGGCATCATCTGTATATCATATCGCAATGCAATGACGTTAATCGTGCCGTGTTCTATCTGCAAAAGACAGTAGAAAATGGTTGGAGCCGTGCTGTTCTGCTTAATTATCTTGACACGAATCTGTATGAACGACAGGGAAAGGCCGTGAATAATTTCACAAGACTATTGGCTAATCCTCAAAGCGAATTGGCTGCTCAAACATTGAAAGACCCTTATAATTTCGATTTCCTCACACTTGACGGTGAGTATAGAGAGCGAGAGTTGGAACAAGGACTTACCCAAAATGTCACACGCTTTTTGCTTGAATTGGGTACAGGCTTTGCTTTTGTTGGAAGTCAAGTTCCTCTACAAGTAGGGGAAGATACTGTATATCCCGATTTGCTTTTCTATCACTTGGAACTGCGCTGCTATGTGGTCGTAGAACTGAAGATTACAAAATTCAAAGCAGAACATTTGGGACAGTTGGGGATGTATGTGAGTGCAGTCAATCATATAAAAAAGAAGCCTACTGACAACCCTACGATAGGTTTGCTTATCTGCAAAACCAAGAACAATGTGATGGCTCAATATGCTCTCGAATCGACCAATCAGCCAATAGGCATCTCCGAATATCAGTTGTCTAAGCTCATGCCTGAAAACATACAGAGCCAGTTGCCTACAATCGAAGACATTGAAGCAACACTTTCTGATATAAAGGAGACTAAGGATTTCAAAAAAGGGTAATGAAATGCTCAAATCTCTATATAATACGCAAATGGTATTTGTTCTATTCTTCACAAATTGAATTTTTGTACCAAGCTGGTACAAAATTACAAAAGGTGGATAATGTAACAACCCCAATGCAAATGAACGAACATTGCTTGAAATAAAACAGAAAGCCTCTGATAAAGAGTAAGAACGTTTGAAATCTGCCACAAGTTGTGGAAGAAATTGTCCACCAAGTTGGTGGACGAATAAAACAATGTAACTGGCATGTAACTGAGCCATGATTGGTGAATTAAAATTAAGGATTAAAAATGACAATGACAATAAATAACGAACATAATAAACTTAATGTCCCAAATCTCAGATTCAAGGAGTTTCAGGGGGAGTGGGAGAAGTGCAAGTTATCAGAGATTTGTACTTTTTTCTCTGGTGGCACACCAAGTTCTTCTAACAAATATTTCTATGGAGGAGACATTGCATTTATTCGTTCTGGAGAACTACACGCTGACAACACTGAACTATTTATAACACAAGCAGGATTTGATAGTTCTTCTGCCAAAATAGTAGAGGTTGGAGATTTGTTATTAGCAATGTATGGAGCGACAAGTGGTGATATTGCAATATCAAAGATTGAAGGAGCTATAAACCAAGCAATTCTGTGCATTAGAACAAAGCAGAATAAGAAATTCTTGGAATCAATTTGGAACAAACACGTTTCAAAAATCCTAAGAAAATACTTACAAGGAGGACAAGGTAATCTGTCTGCAGATATTGTGAAAAGTATTTCATTCTCATTCCCAACATTGGAAGAACAGGAAAGAATTGCTAATCTTATATCGTTGCTTGATGAGCGTATCGCTACCCAAAACAAAATCATTGACAAGTTGCAGTCCTTAATTAAGGGAATTACACAGAAGATAGTTTGCAGCAACAAGCCCAATGTTCGCTTATTAGAATGTTTGGAATGTAAATCTTCAACACTGCAAGAAAGTGATGTCTGCGAACATGGTACATATCCTGTGTATGGTGCAAATGGCATCGTTGGCTACCTCGATAATTATAATACAGAGGGTGAAGCCGTTTATATTATCAAAGATGGTTCTGGTGTCGGTACAGTTTCTTATGTTACCGGCAAATGCTCTGCAACAGGAACTTTGAATACTTTACAAGCAAAGGATGGTTATTCTCTTCAATACCTTTACTATCTGCTAAAAGTGTTCTGTTTTGAACCTTATAAGACTGGTATGGCTATACCTCACATATATTTCAAGGACTATGGTAAAGCCAAGGTATTTTGCCCATCATATACAGAACAACTCCAATATGCTCGATTCTTGTCTGCAATAGATAACAAATTATCGGCAGAACAGCATATTCTAACAAACCTAAGTTTGCAGAAGCAATATTTACTTCGCCAGATGTTTATATAAACATTTGGCGAAGCAGATACTGCTTTTGCTTTAATAGTTTGTGTAAAATCTTTTTTTCAACATTACACTTCTGCTCCATAGAAGAAAGACATAAAGATACACTATGTTGTATTTTCTTCGATGGAATAATAACTTTTAGCTTTTGAAACGTGTCAAGTCTTAATGAAGGCACTGTTGAGCCCACAGCATTTTTGACGAAATAAGAATTTCGCGTCTTTAGATAAAAATATAGGAAACGAGCATTTATAATTTCGTTGAAGTCAAAAATGGCATAACATCTTTGATGTAAAGCGAATTTCCCTTTGAAATATCGTGGCATAAATTCAGTTCCTTCACCTGGATATATAATAGCTTCTTTGTCAAACAAGAATGTAGGCAAATATTTTATATCCTCAGACCTATCAAAGAAAGGATACAAACCATCCTTTGATTGTGTAACAGCATCTTGCACATTACTATTTCCATTAGTAATTGTAACAATATCACCCATTCTATATTCAATTCCTTGTATGGATGCAAAAATTCTACTACTAATTCCCTTATCTATTGAAAATAAGCTGTTCATTTAAAACATTAGGGATTCAAAGGAATACCTTTCTTGCTATGGGAAGAATGGCAATTAAAATTTGAAATAAGCTCTACTTTTATTTGAATATATAATATTTCGTAAAAAACTTATTGTTTTTTGGAAATATTAATAATGTGTATTAATTTTGCAACCAATAAATAGCTATTGAGATGACAAACTTCGATAAACAGAAACTGACTGAGATTGTATTATATATCTTGAATAAAACAAAAGGGTTAGACTACTACCATGTATTCAAGGTTATATATTTTGCTAATATTTCATATTTAGCAAAATATGGCTTTCCTATGGTTTCTGACGAATTCTGTGCATTGCCAGATGGACCTGTACCTTCTGTCCTTTATAATTGTATAAAAGGCGATCCTCAGTGTGATAAAGAATTGCAAGCAATGATAGACAATTGCGTTTCTAAAGGAACTGATGATGCTTATTATATGCTTGAAGCCAAGCGACAGGCAGATGATGAGTACCTGTCAAAAGCTGATATTGAAGCTTTGGACAAGTCTATCTTCGAGAATGTAAATCTTCCATACGGTGAGTTACGTGCAAAATCACATGGCGAAGAATGGAAGCGTGCTTATGCCCAACAAGGGCGTAAAGTCATGGATATAATTGGTATGGCAAAAGATGGTATGGCATCCGATGATATGATATGATAGAATATATTAAGGATAATCTGTTGGTGGAGGCTGCGTTGTCATGACGAAACTTGGAGATTAAACTGTTCAAAGATTATCGTGGAGTAATCTCTGATACAGAGATGATGAAACTTATTATCAATACCGTAAAAGAAAGTCCAACGGTAAATAAAAAGCAACTAAAAGAGTTTGGCATTATATAAGTTTACTTGCTCCGTCAGATGTTCATATAAACATCTGGCGAAGCAGATACTGCTTTTGTTTTTGATACAGCTTAACGACCCTTTCTTCTGTACTTATTTTACTGTCCAAAAGTGTTAAAATGGAAACATTTCTGACTTCTGGGCAAAGGATGTTGCGCACATCAGATCCATTTATAGATGTAAAAGTACTTCCTTGTTCGTATTTCCGCCACATAAACTTATAGAATGTCAGATACTGATATATAAAATCTGACATATTTTCTTCATGTGGTATGATAGCGCAAACACCACGTCCTAAACATACATTTTTTGTAGCTTTTGCTACTTCGCCAACAGGAGCACGAACCGTCAAAATTATATTTCCTTCTTCGGCTGTTTGATTAAATTCGGAAGTATACAGGCGAGGCGTTGTTTTACCATTGGATATATCTAAATTGCCTTGAACCAAAGGCATGCCAATACCTTGGTCGTTGTATGCGTTAGAAGATGGAGATTGCCCCATTACAACATTGGCAATATATGACAAATGATTCGTGAATTTTGAAGAAAACAGAATATGGCTAATTGCAAATTTTAGTTTCTTCAGATCCTCAATGATTTTGTTTTGGGTTGCTATGCGCTCGTCCAACAATCTAAGGAAATGTGATATTTTCTTTTGCTCTTTCAGTGAAGGCATAAAGAGTCTTACTTTCTTTAAGTCTGTTTTATTGAATTTAGGTTGTCCACTTGTCCCTACCAACTTCTTCATCTCATTATCATATGAAGATGTTGACAATCTGAAATAAACAAAATGCGTGTCGTTACATTTGCTTCTTAACAGTATTGCATTCGGTCCCAAAACATTCTTTTCTTTAGGCAAATCTTCTGGACTGACATAATACTTTTCTCCTATGTTCGCCCCAATATTTGGCAATACAATATTAGGTTCTTTGAGCTGAACGCGCCACAAAAAATCGTAAGCTAATTCGTCAACATAAACAAAATCGTTATTGGTGAAATCTTTTTTCAAATCAACAGTTCGCACCAATTGTGCGTAGTTGTCCTCTTGGTAATATTTGACATTTTCTCTCAAAGAAGCAAAACTTCCTGCAGCAACAAAATCTGTGATGGTTTCACAAATATCGCCTAATTCATGTTTCTCCCACTCCCCCTGAAACTCAGGAAATCTGAGATTTGGGACATCAGAGTTATTTTTTCTCTAATTATATATATATACCTTCAAAATTAAGGATTACAATGACAACAAAAACAATTAGAGAAATTGCGTTGGCTTGGAAAAGTGACAAGCACCGCTACGTTAAGCAGTCAACATACGCTGCTTATGTGTTAATTTTAGAGAATCACATTCTGCCATCATTTGGCGATTGTGAGGCTCTGAGTGAGAAACTTGTGCAGGAGTTCGTTTTGCAGAAACTGAATGGCGGTCTAAGCATTAAGACTGTGAAGGACATCCTTATTGTCTTGAAAATGGTTATGAAGTTCGGGGTAAAGAACGAATGGATGAACTATTGCGAGTGGGACATCAAGTACCCTACGACAGAGACCAACAAGGAAATAGAGGTGCTGACGGTGGCACACCACAAAAAGATCCTCGATTTCATCAAACAGAACTTCACGTTCCGCAATCTTGGTATTTATATCAGTCTGACTACAGGCTTGCGTATCGGAGAGATTTGCGGTTTAAAATGGTCGGATATCAACACCGACAACGGCACAATAACCGTGAACCGTACCATTGAGCGCATCTACATTGTGGAGGGCGAACACAAGCACACGGAGTTGGTCATCAACACACCCAAGACCAAGAACTCATGCCGTGAGATACCGATGAACAAGGAACTGCTGGCGATGGTGAAACCACTGAAAAAGGTGGTAAACACAGACTTCTATGTGCTGACCAATGAAGAAAAGCCCACAGAGCCACGTACCTATCGCAACTATTATCATCGGTTGATGGCGCGTCTCGACATTCCTCGACTAAAGTATCACGGACTGCGCCACAGCTTTGCTACACGCTGCATTGAAAGCAACTGCGACTACAAGACAGTAAGCGTACTGCTCGGTCATGCCAACATCACAACAACCCTTAATCTCTATGTTCACCCAAACATGGAACAGAAGAAAAAGTGCATCACCAGGATGTTCAAGTCTCTTGGAAAATAGGGAAGAAAAGTAGCATAGGCAATAAAAGGCAAAAGGATGAGGTGACTCCACATCACCCCATCCTCAGCTTACTTGTCTATGTATGATGCGACAAGATAGACAATCGAAATGCAACACTTTGATTTTATGTTTTTCTTTATAAGTAACTGAGCAACAAAAAGTTGCTCATGATTTTGCTATGTCAGAAGAGATATACGAGCCATCGATATGGATTTGATTTTCACCCACTAAGTATTCCAATGCTTCATCCACGTACTCGGAAGGAAGCAGGATGTTGCGCAGTTCGGTGATGAAGTGCGGTTTGTGGTCGCCAAGCAGCTGGCGTATGGCCTGCTTGGCTTTCTCGAATTCCTGTTTTCTTGTTTTGTTGCTGGTGTATTGTTCCAGGCAGACATCACACTGGTGGCAGTCCTCGCGGCTTGCCTCGCCAAAGTATGCCAGCAACTGTCTGGAACGGCAGATGTAATCTTCCTGTGCATAGTGCAGGATTCCTTCTATTCGCCGTACGTATTGTTCGCGTCTCTGTTCCCATACTTCTTGTGGTATGAGAACCTTCTCGCCATCTATTCTGTCTCTGGTGTATGTGATATAAGGAGTCTTGCGCCTTGGCACGAACTTGACGATATGGCGTGCTGCGAAGTTCTTGAGTACGACATATACCTGTTCTGTGCTGGTATCAGCCTGATGGGCTATCAGGCTCTCATCGATATATACGAAGTCGGTGAACAGTCCGCCGTAGGTACGCAGCAGAGCCGTCACAATGGCCTCCTCTTTGGGAGAGAGGTTGTCGAGCAAATACAGATCGTTTCTGTTCAGGCAGAACATGAGACGTGCCTTTCCGTCGGGATTGTCCTCGTAGTGTATGTAGCCACTACGTTCCAGAATTCTGAGTGCAGAGTCCACCCTGACAGGAAAAAACTTGTAGATATAGCTGAACTTTTCTATATTGAACTCGAATGTCTTTCCTTTTCCGCTGCCAACGCCTATTTGGAAGAAGTAGGCCAGATGCTCGTATACATCCCTGATCAGGTCTTTTGGCGGGAATGTGTCGTCGATGCGTTTCCTGAGTTTTCGCTCATCGCTGGGGTCGTAGAGCAATACGGCATAAGCCTTGTTGCCGTCTCGGCCAGCGCGTCCAGCCTCCTGAAAATATGCTTCCAATGAGTCGGGACAGTCGATATGGATAACCATCCTTACATCAGGTTTGTCGATACCCATACCGAAGGCATTGGTAGCCACGATGACTCTCACCTCGTCCTGTTGCCAGGCTTTTTGGCGCTCATCTTTTACAGATGGCAGGAGTCCTGCATGATAGAAGGTGCTCTTGATGCCATTCTGGTTGAGCAGGGTGGCAATCTCCTTGGTACGTTTCCGGCTTCTGGCATAGACGATGGCAGAGCCTTCTGTGCATCTCAGGATGTGCACCATCTCGTTGATCTTGTCGCCTACGGTGCGTACGATATATGCCAGGTTCTTGCGCTTAAAACTCATTTTGAACACATTCTTCTTCTCGAAATGCAGTTTTTCCTGTATGTCGTTGACAACGTCTGGTGTAGCCGTAGCGGTAAGGGCAAGGATAGGGGTGTTGGGTTTCATAACCCTGATGCTGGCAATATTCAGGTAGGAAGGACGGAAATCGTAGCCCCACTGGCTGATACAGTGGGCTTCATCTACAGTGATGAAACTCACCGGTATATGGCGCAGTTTGGTTTGGAAAATCTCGGAGGCGAGTCGTTCGGGTGATACATACAGAATCTTGATACCACCAAAGATACAGTTTTCGAGAATCTGTATCACCTCGCTTCTCGATTTGTCGGCATGGATGGCTGCAGCCTGTATGCCGCGCTCCTTGAGGTGCTGTACCTGGTCTTTCATCAAGGCTATCAGAGGTGTGATGACGATGCACACACCCTCCTGTGCAAGTGCAGGAACCTGAAACGTGATAGACTTTCCTCCACCCGTAGGCATCAAACCCAAAGTATCCTTTCCGGCGGCAATGCTTTCGATGATATCGCGCTGTATGCCACGGAAGTCGGAAAATCCCCAGTAAGTATGTAATATCTCCTGAAATTTATCCATGGGTTGATAGGGTATGAGATCTTGTGTCTATTCAGTTTTCATTGGGTCGTATGTCTTCTATCTGCAGTTGTACCTGATTTTTCTTGAAGACATTCTCCTCGATGGTATATGCTATGTCGAAACTGCGCTTGCTCTTGATGTATCGGGCAGACGCACTCTGTCCAAAGGCAATTCCATTGACCACATTGCTCGACTTGGAGTCTACCAGTTCCAACTTGATGTGTTCCTGCTCGCGTCCCACCACCTTGCTTGTGCCATAGTCGTACACACGATGGGTGCAGAATACTGGCTTCTGGTTGCAGGGACCAAAGGGTGAGAAGTGCTTCAGGTCGTTGTGGAGGTGCTTGGTGATATCCTTAAAGTCGACGACAGCGTCTATGTTCAGGATAGCCTCGGTTTGTTCGGGCGAGATGTGTTCTTCCACATATTTCTGGAAACGGTTTCTGAACTCCTTGACATGTTCCCATTTCAATGTGAGTCCGGCAGCATAGGTGTGTCCGCCAAAATTGACCAACAGGTCGCGGCAGCTCTTGATGGCAGAGTAAACGTCAAATCCTGTCACACTGCGGGCAGAGCCGGTAGCCATGTCGCCTTCTTTTGTGAGTACCACGGTGGGGCGGAAATAGATTTCGGTCAGTCGTGATGCCACGATGCCTATCACGCCTTTCTTCCATCCTTCGTCGTAGAGGACGATGCTGGAGTTGTGCTTCTGGCTCTCCAGTCTCGACACGATGCCGTTGGCTTCTTCGGTCATCTGCTTGTCGATGTCCTTGCGCTGTTCGTTGTATTCATTGATATGTTTTGCCATGCGCAGGGCTGTGGCAAAATCGCGCTCCACCAAGAGGTCAACACTCAGTTTGCCGTTTTCCATTCGTCCGGAGGCGTTGATGCGTGGTCCTATCTTGAAGACGATATCGCTCATGGATATTTCACGTCCGTTGAGTCCGCAGATATCGATGATAGATTTCAGGCCTATGCTGGGATTGGAGTTGAGTAGCTTCAGACCATGGAAAGCCAGGATGCGGTTCTCGTCTACTACCGGTACGATGTCGGCAGCAATGCTGACGGCACAGAAATCGAGTAGGGGAATGAGTCGTGAGAAAGGTATTCCGTTGTCCTTGGCAAAAGCCTGCATGAATTTGAAGCCTACGCCACATCCACAAAGATGCTTGAATGGGAAAGGGTCGTCTGGTTGCTTGGGGTTGAGTATGGCCACGGCCGGTGGCATCACCTCGTCGGGCACGTGGTGATCACAGATAATGAAATCGATGCCAAGAGTCTTGGCATACTCTATTTCCTTGACTGCCTTGATGCCGCAGTCGAGGATAATAATCAGTTTGACACCTGTTTCGTGGGCATAGTCTATTCCCTTCTTGCTTACTCCATACCCCTCGTCGTACCGATCGGGTATGTAGTATTCTATATTGGAATAGAACTGCTGCAGAAACTTGTATACCAAGGCAACAGCCGTGCATCCGTCTACATCGTAGTCTCCATAGACCAAGATGCGTTCCTTCCGTCCCATGGCATCATTCAGTCGGTCGACAGCCACATCCATATCCTTCATCAGGAAGGGATTGATGAGGTCGGCCAGCTGTGGTCTGAAGAATCTCTTTGCAGCCGATTCTGTGGTGATGCCTCGCTGGATAAGAAGCTGGCCAAGGATAGGGCTGACATTGAGCTTGTCGCCTAATTCTTTAGCCGTTTTTTGCTGTTCTGGTGTCGGTGCTTCATAATTCCATTTAAAATGCATTTTATTGTTTTTTATTTTCTGGCTGTAAAGTTACGAAAATATTATGACAATAAGAAATGTTTTAGATGAAAATAATAAAATAAGGGGCTGCAAAGTATTTTTGCAGCCCCTTACGGTATGTTTGTTGATTGTTTTTAGATGCCGAGCTTTTTGCGGATATCCTTAGGAATGGCATTCTTGTTAACCATGAAATCCATGGTCTTGTAAGCTACGAAAGCCTTGGTCATGTACCAGGTTCCCTTGTAGTCGCCATACTCGCCCCAAGAGTTCTTTACCATATAGTACTCTTTACCGTTCTGATCCTTGGCGATACCATAGATGTGCATGCCGTGGTCATCGGTAGTCTCCCAGTTGTCGAAAGCATCCTGACGCATCTTTTGTGTAGGAACGATTTCAGGAGCATTCACGCCGAGTGAGTCAAGCTTTACGTTCTTCTCGCTCTTTGAGAGCTTGAACCAGCGGTCGGCATCGGTGCCAGCCATAGAGCGTACCTTCTTAATATCGTAGGCGATACCTAAGCCCTTGCGTGTGAAACCATCTTCGGTCACGTCGCCACCCCATGCTACAGTGTAACCATTATTAACGGCGTTGTCGATAATCTTGCAGAGGTCTTCCATAGGCACGTTGTAGCTCAAAGGCCAGCGCCAGTTGTCCTGTACCTCAACAGCAAACTTGCTCCACATTGGGTGGTGAGTATAGCTGGTGATGGAAACATAATCGTCAAGATTGATGCCGAGGCTCTTGCAGAAACTCTCAGGAGTGTACTGCTTGCCCTCGTATGTGAACTTCTCAGGAGTTTCGCCGATATAAGAGTCGATGATGCCCTGCAAGCCGCTCTTCCATGCAGTAGAAATCTTCTTGGCCTTGCTCTTGGCTACAGCCTCTACGTAAGGAGTCATGACGTCGAAGAACTCGCCGAAGTTGGCAAGTGAGTCACCGGTCAATGTGCCTGGTGCAGGCATGGCGTTCTCAGGAACGATGCCATAGTGCTGCAAAGCATAGAGTACATCGTAGGCGCTGCCACCCTCTGAGAAACTAACGTCTCCGTGCATACGGACTGCCATAGTGGCACGATCCATATAAGTCTTGTTGGCTACGTACATCTCACTGAGGTCGTATGTCTTGCCAGTCTTTTTCAGAATCTCGCTCTCAAAGAAACTGAGGGTAGAGTATGCCCAGCACGTACCGCTACGGTTCTGATCCTTGATGCTTGTAATAGGGTTCTGCTTTACCACTGTAAATACAGGCTTGTTCTTAGCGATGGCAGCTGAGTCCTTCGCTGTCTTTGCGCTTGCACCTGTGGCAACCAAAGCCATCATGGCAGCGACAATCAATGTCTTCTTCATTAACTTTTCTCTTTTTAAATTATTAATAATGTTGTATTCTTTTTAGGTTGGGGCATCTGAGAACTTCTTATTCTTTGCCCATGAACTCCTCCACATCCTTAGGGTGGTAGGGGATTCGGTCTTTACCGATAAATCGGCAGCCATCCTTGGTGACGAGCACATCGTCCTCGATGCGGATTCCTCCGAAGTCCTTGTATGTTTCCAACTTGTCGAAGTTGAGGAACTCTGCGCAGTGCCCCTTTGCCTTCCAGTCGTCGATGAGTGCTGGAATAAAGTATATGCCCGGTTCGTCTGTTACGACAAAGCCTTCCTGCAGGCGTCGTCCCATGCGCAGACAGTTGGTACCAAACTGTTCCAGGTTAGGACGAACCTCCTCGTCGAAGCCTACGTTTATTTGGTCAAGGTTCTCCATGTCGTGTACATCCATACCCATCATGTGACCTAAGCCGTGGGGCAGGAACATGGCATGAGCTCCGGCTCTTACAGCCTCTTCGGTATCGCCCTTGGCAAGTCCCAGTTCCTTCAGTTTGTCAAACATCAGTCGGCATACTGCAAAGTGTACGTCTGCATATTTTACGCCAGGCTTGGCAACCTCGAGTGTATAGTCATGACAGGCTTCCACGATAGAGTAAATCTCCAGCTGGCGCTGTGTGAACTTACCGCTTACAGGCATGGTGCGTGTATTGTCAGAACAATAGTTGTTGATGGTTTCTGCACCTGCATCGCAAAGAGCCAAGCGGCCTTCCTGGAGTATGTTCATGGATGGATTGCCATGCATGATTTCACCGTGCTGGGTAAAGATGGTTGGGAAACTGACCATGGCACCATACGAGTTGGCAATGCCGTCGACCTGTCCTGCTACATATTTCTCTGTCAGCCCCGGACGGGTAAGTCGCATGGCTGTGGTGTGCATCTTGTAACCGATGACAGCAGCACGCTCCAGTTCCTCGATCTCTTCTGCCGACTTGGTAGATCTCATCTTCACTACAGCCTGAATGAGAGTAAGCGATGCTTCCTCTTTCTGCTGGTTGGGATGAATGCCGAGCAGATCGAATATCTGCAACTTGATGTCCCATCTGTAAGGAGGGAGGAAGTGTATCTTGCGCTTCTTCGACATGGCGTTGTTGCAGATGGTCTTCAGCGACTTCATTGGAGCCGTGTTCTGGATTCCCACTTGTTCAGCCATATCGTGCACACTGTCTACGCTTCCGTACCAAACGATGTCTTCAATGTCTATGTCGTCGCCAATGAGTGTCTCGATGTCATTGTCTACATCTATCACACCAACCAATCCGTCTCGGTTTTGTCCGAAGTAATACAGGAACGAAGAGTCTTGTCGAAAAGGTGCATACCCGTTATTAGGGAAATTGCAAGGCGATTCGTTGTTGCCAAAAATAATGATGACGCCGCTTCCTACCAGTTCTTTCAACTCTTTGCGGCGCTTGATATAAGTATCCTTGCTAAACATATTTTAGAATTTTACTTTAATTTGCTGCAAAGTTAGTAATTATTTCCCTAAAAATGCTTATCTTTGCAATCAAAAGTGTATATTTAGTGTGAATTTATAAAATATTAATAGATTCGGACTACATTTTGTTGCAAAACGGATAAAAAATAGAAACGGATAGTAGGTTATGAACTTAAGACTTAGTGCAGGTTTGGTGTTGGAAGGCGGCGGTATGCGTGGTGTGTTTACCAGTGGTGTGCTGGATGCCTTTATGAAGTATGATTTGTATTTCCCCTTCACGGTGGCAGTGTCGGCAGGGGCTTGTAACGGTATGTCGTATATGAGCCGTCAGCCACGTCGTGCACGTATTTCCAATATTGATTATTTGGCCCGCTATCAGTATATTGGCCTGCACCATCTGGTGACTCAGGGGTGTATTTTCGACAGGAAACTGCTTTACGACAAGTTTCCCAATCAACTGTTGCCCTTTGATTTTGATACCTACTTCAAGTATGCCGACCGTTTTGAGATGGTTACCACCAACTGTCTGACAGGAAAGGCCATGTATATGTCAGAGAATCATGACCGACAGCGTGCGCTCGACATTGTACGTGCCTCCAGCAGTCTGCCTTTTGTGAGTAAGATAGTATGGGTGGATGGTATCCCGATGCTGGATGGTGGTATAGCCGACAGTATTCCGGTACTGCGTGCCATAGAGAAGGGATATGAGCACAATGTGGTGGTGCTGACGCGCAACAAAGGATGGCGTGATGACGGGAAGGACAGAAAGATACCTTATTTATATAAGAACTATCCGCGACTACGTGTGGCGTTGAGCCATCGTCATAAGGCATATAATGAGCAGATACAACTGATAGACGACCTGGAGGCTGCGGGCAAGATAACCTGTATACGTCCCTTGCGGCCGTTGGAAGTGGGACGTATCGAAAAGGATACCGACAAGCTGGAGCGCCTGTACGAAGAAGGCTTCGCTCTGGGCGAAGCCTTCTGTAAGGAGCATCTTTGATATGCTTGTTTTTTTTATAGTACTTGCGAAAGTTCTGTTGTTTATACCTCTTCTACATACTTGGGGCTTTCGCCGTACTTGTTGGTTCCTGGTTTTGAATCCAAGCAGCAGAAGACGAATACTACGATACTTAGCAGTCCGCTGATGAAAAACAGGAATGAACCAGCCATAATGTTCATAGAGGTGCTGTTGCTCATGTTTTCAATGATTTCCTGGCTCAGCATGTCAGGAGTTTCTATCAGTTCAAAGATATTGATGTCCATGCTGAGAATGCCATAGATAATGACAACAAGACCAATCATGCTGATAATGAAGGGTATGCCAACAAACCATCCGCTACGGCCTGTGTCATGCAGACGGCGGAAAGTCAGTGATAAGGATAAAATGGTAATGACAAGGCTGACGAGGTTGGAGATGATGACACCCGCTGTTCCCATATAGCCGACAGGAGTCATGATGAGGTCGATGATGAATATACCTAATACGGCCCACCAAAACTCGGAGCGGCGTGCTCTGCCTTTGAATGTTACGATTTTCTTGCATGCTGTCGAGCATGCCTCAATAAATCCCATCTGGGGTTTTTCTGCATAATTAGCCATAATAAAATTGGTTTAATAGTTAACAATAGTTCGTTAATAATTCAATAATGTGCTAAGCAGCTATACGCTGTAAGCAC
>OCQK01000002.1_pt1 | contig 81547 bp, 61 predicted proteins | sample 1481281 | NCBI WGS metagenome assembly OCQK01 (sample SAMN03418281, study PRJEB22391) | human gut metagenome | biome: human-gut; feature: organic feature; material: feces | host: Homo sapiens | place: Italy | collected 2013-04 | reverse complement strand
CCTCGTAGAAAAAGGTGAATACTATGACGCAAACTTCATCAGGCAAGATCCAAGGCTCGTTAAACATAATTAACGTTAAAAAATGCGCTCAAAGCTTGCTCAATTAGAGTAAAACAGGGCGTATTGGGTAATTTCAGCCGTACAGTTCAAACGTCTTCAGGAGTTGATGGTTGGCATCAGCAAGTTGTGGGTCGAAGAGGCTCTTTATGTAGATTATGGTGGTCTATACAGTTGAGCCAAGCAAAAAACTAAGCAAAACAATAACTTTTTTCAAAATTTACAGAAAAAACATTCAACGACTCCTTGTCTTCCACAAAGCCATAGGATGAAATTTGATTCTATTGACCATCTCTTTATCTTCGAACAGCAATTCTGGAATATACTTCTTGTCATTGAATTCCCGCACATATTCTTTCTCTGATTCTGTCAGAACCAATAGCTTTGAGAGAAAGTCTGTCACTTCTGTCTTGGCTTTTTCAAAGTCAAAATGCTCACTGCGCCTAAGCACAGGCAAGAGTTGCGAACGAATCTGCGGAAAACGGATTTTGTCTATCTGCGGAAAGTCTGTATATTCCGTAGGCGTAGCGTTGTCTTTTCTGCTTGAGCCAACAGTCAGATAAAAGACGGTCGCTTTTCTCAGCAACGTTTTCTCTTCATCGCTCACGAATAGCTGATGCTTCACCATGTTATAGACATCATAAATGTCACGTGCAGCACTTCTACCTATCAAGGCGTTTATCTTGGTGGCAAACAATTCGACAGGTGAAAGAGAACGTACCTTCACATCGCTCAGAAACGGAATGGACACATGAGTCTCTATGGCAGGCAGGATATGGCAACGGTCGGAATAGTTGATTTCTATCTTGATGCCATCGTTGTTGCCTGCGGCATTGGTATAATGAAACACCCATGAGTCAAGCGTATGCGGTGTCTTGGAGCCAGGCGCAAGATGATAACCAACCGACTCCATATAGCGTAGAATCTCGTTATTCACTTCTTGGCGAATGGAGAGCATGGATTCTCGGTCGCAATCTACCGTAAAGTCAAGGTCTATATCTACCGAGAGTCTTGGCAGTTGGAAAACGGTGAGATTGATGGCTGTGCCACCTTTCAGCACAAGAGATTTAGACAGCAAAGGACTGTCATGGAAATAGTTGAGTATCTCCACCAATCGCATCACCTTTTCGAGGTTGTCGCGAATAAAGCCTTGCTCCTTGGCGATGATGTCAAGAGCTTGTTTGTTATATGAGTTCATATTCTTCCTTTGATGTTAGTTCTTGCGGCACATACATGCGCCATTTATTTACAAATGTATCCGACTCTTCGTTGTTAGTCAACCACTTGACGCTTTTGGTTCCCTTGGCTCGGCACAGTTCCAAGAGGGATTCTGAGATGTTGGCTTGTTCCTTGATTCGCTCCAACAGATAGCCTGTCTTCTGGTACAGGAATGCCTTGTCGTACCTCGCGAGATAATCGATGAGCCTTTCTTCATTGAGCAAGACGATACCCTCCATGCAATGCAGCAATTCCTCAATACCACCAGCTCGGTCGATGCGGTCAAAGCAATCCAACAACGTACTCTCCACATCCGTTACTCGCACATAAGGGTTTCCCTTGGGAGTCATCATACCAACGATTTCCTTTGTTTGTCGGCAATAGGTATAATCCACATCGTCGAAAGAAAAGAAATTGAAGCGAGTCATGCTTTTCACAAAAACCTCATTGAAGGGTTGATGAGCCAATCCATGAAATTCCAATGCTGTGTGATAACTGATGCAAGCTGTAGGTGACAAGTGGCTTCCTATCTCATACTTGTCGCAAACAGGTAAGCCAGATGCAATATCCTTCATGCAATAGGTATTGCGCCGTATAGCCACAATCCACCCTTGTTGCTTGTACCGAGCAAGCAACGCTTCCACCGATTTCACCTTGCCTTTCAGAGCCTCAGAAAGTTCATCCGAAGTGAATATCCGTAGCTTATATAATATACTCAATAGTTCTGTCATTGTTTCTAATTTTGCACAAAAATATAAAATCCAAATTGTCTATGAGAAAAATCAGAAACTTTTTATGCTTTTTTATATGTTCTTTCCATCTTAATACCCCAGTTCGGGATAACAGAACGTATTCTTCAATAAATGCTGTGTGAATATTCCTCTTCCCCACGCCTTTAGGAGTGAGTTACAACAGAGAAATGAAATGAGTGGATTTGCCCTTAGAACAATGAACGTTGCTTGGTGTCTTCGATGCAGTATCCTTGCAATGCCTTTGGCTTGTTGTCAAACTGTCATTGCACGCAAGGTGGAGCTTAAAGCCATGGTTGCGTTCCCACCTTTTTCAATGTTATTTACAACAAACATCTTTGCCCAACGTTTTCAGGAGTTGATGGTTGGCATCGGCAAGTTGTGGGTCGAAGAGGCTCTTTATGTAGATCATGGTGGTGGAAGTGCTGGTGTGTCCCAAAGCCTTGGAGATAAGTCGCACATCGAGGTCGTGCTGATAGGCAATGCTCGCCCAAGTGTGTCTCACCACATAGGAGGAAAGGGGCTGGCTGGCAGAGATGCGCTTCGACAGGCACGACAGGTTGTAGTTGTAGCGGCGAAGCTGGCTTTGGTATTGCCCATGTGCCAATACTGCATCGGGAGAATTGATGATGGGGAATACATACGGAGTATTGCTGTAAGACTCATACTTTCTGATGATTTCGCTCATACAGGGTTCTATCGCCACCACTATCTCCTGTCCAGTTTTGTGGCGGGCATAGTGAAATCTTCCGTCTCTGATTTGTTCCTTTCGCAGATAGGCAATATCTACGAAAGGCATTCCCATGGCATAAAAACTGAAGAGGAATATGTCGCGGGCAAAAGCAAGCGATGGCTTGTTTTCGAGATTGAGGTGGCTCAGCCGCAGGATGTCCTCTTCTTGTGCACTGCGCTTGCGAGTATGTTCCTTCCCAGTGAACACTTTGCGAAAAGGTTGCTTGTCGGCAGTCATCTGCAAGGCTACACCTCTATTATATAAGGTTCGCAAGGAACGCATGTAACACGAAATGGTATTCATGCACAATCCCCGGTCTATGAGCCATCGTTGATAACGTTCCATTTCTTGCGGCAAAATGTCAGCCAGCGTCCAGTCGTCTCTTTGCCAGAAAAGCGTCAGCGAGTTGGCTGCGGTACGATAGTTGGCTGCGGTCTTGTAGCACTTTCGTGCCTCGGCGCTCTCTACCTCCTTACAGATGAAGTCCCAAGCAGGCTGTGCTTTGGAATTTGTTTTGTTCTCTGCACGATGCTTTCTACCTGGCAGGTGAAAGCCAAATTCTAACTTAAAATATACCATACTATAAAATCTTTTAGGGTTTATCTTTTGTCACTCAACTTTTACCACTTCAGAAGTTGGCGGAGTTAAAGGAAGTGATCGTTACCTCCGGTCGTTTGGGAAGTTAAGGGACAACAGCCATGGAGGGAATGATTAATGGTTAATGTTGTGTCCACAAAAGCTGTTGTCTTAACTCCTAAACTCCTTAACTCCCTTAACTTCCCGATTAGCACATCGTTTTTTCCACCTCGGGGCACGAGGTGGATACAAAGATATGAGAAAAGAATAAACTTTATACATTCATTTTAAAAAAAAGAGAGAGATTTATGGAAAAAAGACTCATGACGTTTATCGCCTGCCTGTTCCTTAGCATAGGAATGGCTTTGGCACAAACTCAAGTTTCCGGAACGGTCACCTCTTCCGAAGATGGCTCGCCAGTTATCGGCGCCAGCATCAAGGTGGTAGGCACCAATACCGGTACTGTTACCAACATCGATGGTAACTTCTCACTGAACGTATCAGCCAACGCGAAGTTGGAGGTATCGTACATCGGCATGGTCACCAAGACCGTCAAGGCCGCAAAGAACATGAAGATTGTATTGGATCCAGACAACCAGTCGCTCAGCGAGGTAGTCGTAACTGGTTATGGCTCTGCCCGTAAACTCGGCACAATCGCAGGTTCTGTGGCTACCGTGTCGGGCAAGGCTCTGGAGAACCGCCCTATCGCCAACCTTGGCGATGCCATGCAGGGACAGGTAGCTGGTCTGCAGGTGTTTACATCTTCGGGTGAACCTTCTGCTACGACAAGTATGCGTATTCGTGGTGTTACATCTATCAACGCCACCACCGAACCTTTGTTCATTCTCGATGGCAGCGAGATTTCGCAGAACACATTCCTCTCATTGAACCCTAACGACGTAGAAAGCATGACGGTGCTGAAGGATGCTTCCTCTACAGCTATCTACGGTTCACGCGCCGCCAACGGCGTGGTTATTATCACCTCAAAGAAAGGCAAGTTTGGTGAGGCACCAACCATTACTGTATCAGCACAATATGGCATTTCCAGAAAAACTGGCGACAAAGCCAAAATGATGAATGCCAATGAGTGGTTGGAACTCCAGCAGATTCTCGACCCGAGTTTGGCCAACAATACCAACTTCCAGGCCGAGCGTGCTTACTACAAAAAATACAATATTGGCACCGACTGGAACAAGTTTTTCTTCGGCGACAGCAAGCCTGTAGCTCAAATTGACGCGAGCGTACGTGGTGGCGGTCAGAACGTATCCTATTTGTTGTCGTTTGACCATTACAAGACCTCTGGTATCATTGATGATTCCAACATGCGCCGCGAGGCATTACGTCTCAACATAGAGGCAAAAGTAAACTCTTGGCTGAAAATAGGTTCCAATACTAATCTCGCTTTCACAAAGTATCGTGAGTCACTCTGGCAGACAACACCAAACAACTCAAACAACAAGACATTCGCTGCACGCACCAATTTGCCTATTCAGCCAACTCATGAAGTTATAGGCATGAATCCATCTGATTTTGCCAATAGTACTTTCGAAGGCTATGGTGACGAGCTTAATTATTACAGCATGATGGGAAAATACAATCCTTACTACATATCCTCTTGGCAGCCTAACCATTCAGACCGCATTCGCTTGAACGAGAATATGTTTGTGAATATCAATCCCATCAAGGGCTTGAACTTGCGCTCCGCGTTGGGTCTTGACGCAAACGACATGCGCAGCTCTTACAAATGGCTCATCACAAAGGAATTCCCTAACATGAACCCAACGGGTTCTGCAGCTGAGGAATTCTCGCGTTTCTATCGTTGGACTATCACAAACACAGCAGAATACAAGTTTAATGTCGCAAAGGAGCATGATTTCAGCATTCTCCTTGGACAAGAGTCCATGACTTCGAAGACTCAATCTTTCGGTGTCCAGACTGATGGAATGACAGACAACCGTTTGCTCTTGATGTCAGCTGGTGCGAAAGCAGAAATGCCTTCCCATCTTATATCGGATGAAGTGCGCAACTCTTGGTTCGGTATGCTGAACTACAGCTTTGCCGACCGATATTTTGTAGATTTATCCATCCGTCGAGATGGTTCTTCCCTGTTTGGCAAGAACAATCGTTGGGCAACGTTCGGTGCCGCTGCATTCATGTGGGACATCACCAAGGAAAGTTTTATGAAAAACACCCGAAGCTGGCTAAACGACCTACAAGCGAAGATTAGCTATGGCTCTACGGGTAACTCTGGAATTTCGGCATACAAAGCACTCGGCTTGGTGGCTTCTGGACCTTTGTACAATGGTCAGAGCGGCACTGCCATTGCCAATCCATCCAACCCAGACTTGACATGGGAAACAGTAAAGACATTCAATATCGCCTTGAGCGGCAAGGTTCTGAACCGTATAGATTTCGACTTCGAATACTACAACAAGACGACATCCAATATGTTAATGAAAATGCCATATTCCTATACCACAGGATTCTCTTCAGGCTGGGGCAACATCGCCGAGATGTATAACAGAGGATTCGACTTCAATATAGGAGTAGACATCATTAAAAACAAGGATTGGTACTGGAGCGTAAAGGTGAACGGCAACTATAATAAAAACCGCATCACCAAGTTGCTTAACGATGCAGATTCTTACACCACCAGTGACGGACTTCGCCTTGAGGTTGGTCACTCCTATGGAGATTTCTACGGTGTGCGCTGGAGTCATGTAGACCCTCGTGATGGTCAGAACGTATGGCTCGATCTCAATGGCAACGAGACCAAGCAGGTTTCAGACAACTACCAGGTAATGCACAACAAGGGTTTCGTTGCTCCTTGGTCGGGTGGTTTGTCATCAACATTGTCTTGGAAGGGCGTTCAGCTCGACCTTCAATTCTCAGGAATGTTCGGTCGTTATATGCTTAACCAAGAGCGTTGGTTCACAGAAAACCCAACATTTGCTACACGTATGAACCAGTCGACAGCCATGTTCAACATATGGCAGAAGCCTGGTGATGTGACAGACCTTGCTGCAGCTGACGCTACCTACTATGGTTATGACGACCGCCTATTAGAGAATGCCTCTTTTGTCCGTCTGAAGTTCTTGCAACTGTCATATACATTCCCCACGAGTCTACTCCAGAGCACCCACTTCATCAAGGGAGCCAAGGTGTTCTTTGTAGGTAGAAACTTGCTTACATTCACTGGCTACAAAGGATATGACCCAGAGGTGGATAGTGACTATACGCTTGGCAACTATCCTAACACACTCCAGATATCATTTGGTGCAGAATTTACATTCTAATAACATTAAAAAGCGAACTAACATGAAGAAAATATTTATAATGCTGGCTTTGGTAGCTGGTTTGGTAACATCGTGCGATATGGACAAGGAACCATACAATGCCCTGCCAGACACAGAGGGTATCACCACGCCTACCGACTTCGTCAACGCACGTGTCAGCCTGTATTCCGGTCTTCGCAGTTGCATCGGCAGTAATAGCTTTTACAACTCAGAGGAAATCCAGTGCGATGGTTTCGATGCGGTAACAGGATATTCTAATACTCTGGGCGACATGTATCGTTGGACGTTCACTACGGAAAGTTCATATTTTTCCACCGTATATAGTAACTATCAAGTTCTGATTGCACGTGCCAACTATATTATCGATGGTTACAACAAATGCGATATGTCAGACAAAACTGTATATACAGAAAACGCTATCGCCAACATGCAAAAGGCATTGGGCGACGCTTATTTCCTCCGCGCATACTCCATCTTTGGATTGTCACAGTATTTCTGCGCCGACTACGAGCCAGAAACAGCTGGTGACGAGAATAGCGGTGTGTCATACAGGTTGGACTATTCGCCATCATCCAACGCTTCTACATATCCTGCTCGCCAAACATTGCAGCAGACATTCGTACAGATTAATTCGGACCTCGATGAGGCAGCTAAGTACATCAAGGACGAGGGAGAACCAAGTTATGCCTATTTCTCAAAGGATGCTATCACTGCACTTCGTGCTCGTGTGGCTTTGGCTATGCACGATTACTCCCATGCCGCCCAATATGCCAGCGATCTGATAACAGCGGGTAAATACACCTTGGCTGAGGATAAAGAAGAGTTGGAGGACTTGTGGCGCAACGATGGAGGCAATGAAACCATCATGCAGATGCCTGTACCAACTTTAGATGAGCTCCCAGCACAAACAGGAAAACTCTACCAACCCTACAATGAGGGTAGCGTACCAGACTACATCCCTACCCAGACTTTAGTTGACTTATATTCAGCTAAGGACTATCGTAAGAGTGTCTATTTCAACCAGCTATCTTTCACCACCAACACAGGTGCAAGTGCTACAGTATACGGATTCAACAAATATGTCGACCAAAGTGCATTGTACAACAGATTGCAGAAGAATGAATACGTACGCTTCACCATCGAGCCAAAGGTGTTCCGCATCGCTGAAATGTATCTCATTGCTGCCGAGGCTTATACTCAAAATGATGATTTGATCAATGGAGCCAAGTATCTTAATGAGCTTGAAGGCAAACGAATTGCAGATTACACGTATCGCACTTTCCCAAGCAAGAATGCATTGATGAACGAAATCAAAGATGAGCGTGAGCGTGAAATGGTGGGCGAAGGTACACGTCTCTTCGACCTCAAGCGTTGGCACGAGGGTATCAAGCGTGGAACACCGCAGAACATAAACATTTGTTTGCTCCCAGGTAACTCGACTACGGGACTTACTGTTGATGCAGACTCTCCAAAACTTACTTGGCCAATACCAAAGCACGAGACCGACGCAAACAAGAACATTAAACAGAACCCTGGTTATTAATTCAAGAAAAAAGATTTTGACATGAAATATATCAAATTATTTATGCTGCTGGCTGTTGTATCCGTGTTCGCCGCTTGTTCGAGCGATGACGACTACAACACGAACGAAACTACCGTAAGTTTCGCCAGCGGTGCAATCACAACCAAGGAGAGCGCAGGCATCATCAACGTGCCAATCAATGTGGTAGGTCTCCGCAACGGTAGTGTGAACGTAACAGTAAAAGCCGAGGAAGTGGGCGACAATCCTGCCAAGGAAGATGTAAATTACCTCATTACGAGCAAGAACATCAACCTCAATGCAGATGATGCGGAGACGGCTACCATGAATGTGGAAATAAAAATAGTAGATGACGATGCAATTAACGAGAATCGTACTTTCAAACTCACTATTATTAATGCCAATGGTGCCCAAATAGGAGACAAAGCTTCTACCACGATTACCATTCGCGACAACGATGCAGCCTTCTACGAGAAGTTCTTCGGCAAGTGGACTCTTTCGGGAACCATGGAAAATTCAGACGGAGCAACTTCTTTCAGCAAGGATGTTACGATTTCCGGCGAAACTGATGAGAATGCACCCGATTATGACAACATATTGACAGTAAACGCACCAGCATTATTTAATGTGGGTGTCAATTTAGACTGCGAGTGGCATTTCCATTATGGTTTCAACAAGGAAACCAAGCAAGGTACCCTTGGCTTTATTTGCAAAGAAACCGTTGCCACATACGCAAGTTCTTACCAATGGATGTGGGTCAATTATAACGATAACGAGAATCCCTCTTTCGATGAAGTTACAACCACCTGGTCTCTGGACGATAACGACGCTTTCCCGACAGAGATTACATTCCCCGAGAATTGTACTGTAGGATTCTATCAGCCAGGTCAGGGACCATGGTTGTTTATTTATAACCTTAAACTTACAAAGAAATAATCTTATGTAAGTCAGGTTATATCGAAGCGAAGGCAGGTTGTCAAGGTTGCATGTCCTTGCCAACCTGCCTTTTGCGATTAATGTAAAATGCTAAATTATGAAAAAACAAATCTTATTTGTTTTCTTTTTGTCGCTCACACTTGTGACGAGTGCAAAGCAGAGAACTGAGCAAGAGTTGCAGAATGCGGCACGGCAATTCTTATTAGGCAAAGACGCACACCGAATGGAAGCCATGAACCGCTATTCCATCAAAGCAATCATAAAAGACAGCCAGCTAACCATCTTCGACAGCAGCGACGGAAAGTGTGTTATTGTAGCCAACGACGATATTTTCAAGCCCATACTTGGCTATACAGACTCTCCTTTCAGCCAAACAGACATGGCTCCTGCATTCAAATGGTGGATGGAAACCATCAATCGCTCCATGGAGCAAATGCTCACCCAAGGCGAGATGCCTAAAAAGACGACTCGTAATGAAAAATATCGTAAGGCAGTAGCACAGTTGCTAACCACAACATGGAGTCAAGAGTCTCCCTATAGCGACCTTTGCCCCACATACACGCAAAACGCAAAGACTTATCACTACGTGACAGGTTGTGTGGCTACTGCCATGGCACAAATCATGTACTACTACAAATACCCGGAAAAAGGAAAGGGATACAATCGATGGACTTATTATCCCAACGACGACAAAATCGGAACAACCATACGTGTGAACTTTACCAACACGTATGATTGGAACAATATGTTGCCGACCTACAAGAAGGGCAACTACAATGCAGCACAAGCCAATGCCATCGCAACGCTGATGAAAGATTGCGGAGGGGCGGTAAGCATGCAATACTCGACGAGCGGCAGCGGTGCGTATGCCAGTGACGCCTGTATCGCTTTACGCAAAAACTTCAAATATCATGATAGTCTCAAACTGTACACTCGCAGTTTCTATACGCTCGACGAATGGATGGACTTGATTTATCGTGAGCTGAACGACGAATGTCCTATCCTTTATGGCGGTGTAACAAAAAGTGGAGCAGGTCATGAGTTTGTATTCGATGGATATGACAAGGACGGCTTGGTACACGTCAATTGGGGATGGAACGGAACCAATAATGGATACTTCGACGTGACGCTGCTCAATTCTGCCCAAGGTACATTTTCCGAGGGGCAGAACATGGTTGTGGTTCGCTTGCCAAACGACGAAAGATACACTCAAACGCGAAGCTCCTTGTGGGGAATCGAGGGACTCGAACTCACATTGACCAACAACGTCCTAAAAGCCAAACAACTGACTGCTTACAACATTGATGCCGACAACTTCACTGGTGAAGTGCAACTCGTTGCAGAAGATGTGCACACACACAGTGTGACTATATTGACCCAAAATACAACTTTTGAAAGCATAAAAAATGGCGAAGGCTACAATATGAACCTTTCGGCAAACGTCAGTAAGTTGCCTAATGGAGAGTATCTCGTTTATTTGGCATCGAAGTCGACACTTACGGGGAAGGAAGAACTTGAGTGGCAACGAGCACGATGTGTGGAAGGTACAACCAACTATTACACCTTGACCATACGAGATGGCAATTACACCATAAATAAGGGTAAAGGAAACTTGACAACCGCTTTAGATTCTCCAACCTTAGTCTCGCAAAATACTGCATCTGCTCCTTACACCTATATATATAATATGCAAGGTCAGGAGGTGTATAAGTCGAAGACACAGGACTTCTGTCTCGATGATGTTCCTGCCCACGGCGTATTGATCGTGAAGCAAGGCGACACGACAAGAAAGGTTGTGAAGTAAGATTCTTCTATACCCTATTCAACAAAGCCCACCCATGGTTACTTACCGTACCAAGGGTGGGTATTGATGAATAGGGTATAGAAGTATATTCACCATAAAAATATGATTTTCCTCAAAACATTTGGAAGTTAAAAAGAAAAATCGTACATTTGCACATAGTATTATACAATTATTACAAGGAGGTTACGACCATGACAGAACTGAGAGACAGATACATACGCTTTGACTGGGCTATCAAGAGACTGCTCCGACAGAAGGCCAACTTTGGTGTTCTGGAAGGTTTCCTGACTGTATTCCTCAATGAGCCTATTAAAATTATAGAGATTCTTGAAAGCGAGGGAAACCAACAGACGGAGGATGACAAATTCAACCGTGTCGACATAAAAGCCAAGAACAGTAAGGGTGACATCATCATCGTCGAGATACAGAACACCAGTGAACTTCACTATCTTGAGCGTGTACTCTATGGTGTAGCAAAAGCCATCACAGAGCACATCAACCTCGGCAACAGCTACAAGGAGGTGAAAAAGGTGTACTCTATCAGTATTCTGTACTTCGACCTCGGTAAGGGTTCAGACTATATCTATATCGGACAGAACAATTTTACGGGCCTTCACACAAAAGACCAACTTGTAATAAGCACCAAGGAGAAGAACAATATTGTGAGAAAATCACCATCTGAGATATTCCCCACATATATTCTTGTGCGTGTCAACGAGTTCAACAAAGTGGCAAAATCACCCTTGGAGGAATGGGTAAACTATTTGAAGAATGGTGTTATCTCTCCTGACACCAAAGCTCCTGGTCTACAAGAAGCACGTGAGAAACTAAAATACTATGAGATGTCGAATGCTGAACGTCATGCCTACGACGAGCACATCAATGCCATCATGATTCAGAATGATGTGCTGGGAAATGCAAGAATGGAGGGACATGCTGAAGGAAAAGCTGAAGGAAAAGCTGAAGGAAGAGCTGAAGAAAAAAGCGATATTGCCCGCAAGATGATGAAGTGCGGCATGGACATGGAACAAATTAGCCAGATAACAGGTCTGTCACTTGAACAGATAAAGAAGTTGTAATATAGTTTAATGCCCACCCATGGTTACTTACCGTACCAAGGGTGGGCATTGATGTTATCACAATCTTTTGATGGTTATTTTTAGGTTATTTCTGTCAAAAAGAAATGACTTTTGGCACTTTTTGCTTATCTTTGTGCCCGTAAACCATTAATAAGACAGATTTATGTTACGATTATTGTTTAGACTATGGTGGCTTCAGCAACGTCGCTCCTTCACCTGGAAGGATGCCGTTGTGGGTGGTTATCTCATCTTCGTTTATGTGATGGTGGGCTTGGGCTTCTACTTTGGAGCTACCCTCGATGGCGAGGAACTCTTCGAGGACGGAACTCCTGATGCTCTTTGTGCCATTTTGGTGATGACAATGCTGGTGCCCGATATCATCCTGAAGGTGGTGATGAAGCATGACAGCACGGCCATGGACGATTATCTCAAGTCGCGACCTGTTCCCGAGAAGGTTTGGAACCGTTTCCTACTGCTCACCAATCTTGCCAATTTCTGGAATTACGTCATGCCTGTGCTCATGCTCCCCATGCTTTTCTGGATGCTCAGCGTGCCTCAGGCCATTGTGGGCTATCTGCTGATGCTGGCTTTCTCTTTCATCAATGGCATTTATGTCACTTGCTATTATAAAACTACCGACTGGATGCTGCGCTGGCCCTTGCTGTTGGGCTGGATAGGTATGGGAGCCATCCTTACTGTCTATCTTGTATGTTTCGCCTGGATGCCGGGATTCTTGATCAACATCGGTATGGCTGTATGGGCTGTGCTCATCATTACCGGCTTGCTTTTCTATCTCTATAACCTGAAGATTTATAATGAGCACAAGCAGAAGACGTCCCGTTTCAGAAGTTTTGGCAAGACAACGCTTTATAAGCTGCAGTACATCGGACTGCTTCGTGCCAAACGTGTGCGCAACATGGTGCTTGTCATGGTGATCATCTTCTTCCTCGATGCCCTGTTGATGGTATTCCTGCCCGATAGTGGTTCAGGCAATCAGTTTTCCTTGATCATGTATGTGGTGGGAGATATATTGTTGCCTTCGGTAGTCTTGTCGCAGTGGACTTTTGGTATAGAGGCCAACTTCTTTCAGGGATTGATGACAAAACCTGTCAAGGTGGAACAACTGTTGCGCAACTGCTTCTACTTCTATCTGAGTATCAGCGGTGTGATGACGGTTTTCAGTTTGGTCTTCGTCTTCCTTTCTCCCGAAATAACGGTATTCACCTTGTTGGGCGCCATGGGTATGGCTGTGTTTGTCAACCTTTCCAATCTGCCTACCTGTCTCTTTTCGTCACGGTTGGAAATCTTCTCCAACTCGATGTTCAACATGCAGGGAGCCAACATGAAGATCAATCTCTATGGTGTTGTCTTCTTGGTACCTTCAGGTCTTATGGCAGGTGTCTATTATCTGTGGGGAGCTGAGGTGTGGTGCATCGTCAGCGTTACTATGGCTGTCGTGTGCTTGTTGATTCATCGTAAGGTAATAGCACGTGTGGCAGCTATATACGATCGCAGACGCTATGAGCGCATGGAGAAATATATGGAGAATTAAGTTTTATGTTCAACGAATTAAAATGTACAGCAAAATGATTAAGATACAGAATCTCAAGAAAATATATAATGGCACAACCGTGCTGGATATAGAAAACCTCGATATTGCCCAGGGAGAGTTGGTAGGATTGGTAGGTAACAACGGAGCAGGAAAGACCACCTTGCTGCGTCTTGTCCTCGACCTGATAAAGGCTGACGACGGTTTTGTGGAGAGTGACGGCAAGAAAGTCAACGAGTCGGAAGACTGGAAAACCTATACGGGCAGCTATATTGACGGACGCTTCTTGGTTGACTTCCTGACCCCGGAGGAGTATTTCTCGTTTATAGGTGATGTCTATGGTATTGACGAAGAGACGATGAAGGAACGTCTGGCTCCTTTTGAGACGTTTATGCACGATGAAATCATGGGAACCAAGAAGTATCTGCGTGATTTCTCGCAGGGCAACCGCCAGAAGATAGGTATCATTGGCGCAATGATCATTAACCCAAAGGTTCTCTTGCTCGACGAGCCTTTCAACTATCTCGACCCTTCTTCGCAGATGAACATTGCCCGACTGATTCATCAGGTGTGCAAGGAGCATGGCACTACGGTCATCATCTCCAGCCATAATCTCAACTTTGTGGCAGATATCTCTTCCCGCATCCTCCTGTTAGAGAAAGGTAAGCTCATTAAGGACTTGCAGAATACGGATGGTGCCGCCATTGCCGAACTCAACGAGTATTTCGGTATTCAGGCGGAGTAAAACGAGCATGCCGAGTAGGCATAAAATCCATATAGCTTTTTTTTCTCTCTCTCTCTCTCTCTGAAGGTGGCCCTATAGCGACGAAGCCTTGCCTCTAATAGCGACCAACGCTCGTTGCTATTAGGGGCAAGGCTTCGTCGCTACTAAGAGCGGAAAGGGGGCGGATGTTATTAGTATGCAGTTATAATACTGTATGAATGCCGTTAGAAGGCATACTGTGCGGTAAGCATTAGCTCGCGGGGACGCAACTCATAACTATTGGTCAGGGTGCTAACGCCGCTGTATGTAGTTTCGGCGTAACTCTTTTTGTTGAATATGTTACGAAACTCTGCCGAAAGGCGGAGCTTTTTGATGCGCCAAACGGCCGTGGCATCCCCCAATAGGCAGTTTATATTGTCGCCTTTTTGCAGTTCGTTGCGATAATGCACGAGCGAGAAAGTAAGGTCGACGTTATGGATGGTAGCGGTGGCAGAGAGCTCTTGCCGCCAGTTGAATAGCGATGAATTCGCCGATTTTGCTCGTTTTGTGTTAAGTTTTGTGAACTCTCCTTCGTAGCTAAGCTGACACCATGAGGGCGAGAAGTCGATGGATGGGGTCAACGTATAGGTCTGGTTGGTGTAGTCAATGGTCTGATGGCTGGTATACTGTGTGCCTTTGCTATAGTTGTAGTCTGCCTTGAGTCGAGTCTTTAGGTGCCAGTCGTAGAAGCCCTTCGATACATAGAGCGAGGCACCAAGGTTGTCGCTCTTACTGTTCTGCTTATAAATGGCGGTGTAATAGTTGCCGTCTACGATGCGAAGGTCGGAGGCGGTGTTCTGCCAGTATCGGCTGGCGTTGATCGAGACACTGAAAAAGGTTTCTGTGATGGGGCGCTTGTAGTCGTAGCTCAGCTTGCCATATAGCGAACGGTTGATGGGAACGATGTCAGCCGAGGTATACCAGGAGCGATAACTTCGGCGATATTGGTCTATGGCATAGGTGGTGGGGCTGCCTGTCGAGGTGTTGTAGCCCGTGTAGAAAGTAAGCTCCCTGCGGAAGTCTATTTTCTGGTTGAGATACACAAAGGGCGATGCGGTGAGGAGGGTCTTCTGCTGTCTGGTGAATCGTTCCCAGGTGAAGGTGGGCGAGAAGTACATCCTCAAGTCGCCAGTCTTGTACTGCCAGAAGGGAGTCAGCTTTGCGCAGATGTCAATGTTGTGGTTCTTCTTTGCGTTGGAGGTTTGGTCGCCCACGATGATGTCCTTGAAGTCGATGCTGGCTTGATATCGTTGGCTCCAGTGAAATCTGCTCTTCTGCCACTCCACGGAATGGGCAGTATGCCATAGGTTGGTGCGTAGGCGGCTGCGGTCGTCGTTCACATACAGGTCGGCCACGCCATGATGGTAGTCGGCTATCGAGCGCCATGACAGTTGGCTCTTCTTCCATACGAAGAGGCGATAGAGGCTGCCTTCGATGTTGAGTTGTGGTATGCGTATGCGCTGGGTGAGTGCTTGGTTGATGGCGGATAGACCGTCGGTTTGTTGGGCATTCAGGCTGAAGTGCTCATTGCCATAGTGGGTGGCTTGGTTGAGCTTGTTTTCCCATTCTATGTTCAGTATGTCGTTCTTCATGGTCTTGCGTGTTTGTTCTGAGGTCATCACAGGCTCTTCGCCTCCAAGGTCGTAGATGGAGGTGTTTTCTCGGTTTTGTTTGATGAGTGAGCGCACATAGTTGGCCTCGAGTCGGGTTTCGGCATCCTGCTTGTTCTTGGAGATGTGATTGATTGAATATTTTTGAGAGGTATTGAAGCGCAATCGCTCCTCGTCGATAGGGGCTTCAAGGGTTGGAGCTGAGAGCCATGCGGGGAGTGTGGCCGAGGATAACCGGTTGCTGTACGAGGCTAATTCATCGAGGCTTCCGCTTAGGTCTTTGCCAGTGCGATCGTAAGCGGCATCGTACATCATTTGTCTTTTCTTACCTATCTGCATTAGGTTGACCTCGCCACCCATATAGGTGTGGTTACCTACTAATAGGTATGGCTTGATGGTAGGCATGAGCCGGTCGCGAGCACTGTCCTTGAGGGCAATATTCATGGCCACGTTGTCGGTATAGGTCTTGTTCTGCAATGCCTTGATAGGCTGGTCATGCTCGATGACTTCGGCCTTTTTTACATCTTTGGCCTTGATGTTCTCCTCCAGTTGGTTGTACTTGCCTCCCGTTAGGTCGAGACCTTCCACGGTGAATCGGTTGATGGGCTTGCCATTATAGTTGATCTGCCCATTCTTGGCCACATCCACACCGGGCAGTTTCTTTAGCACATCTTTGAGTGAGTTGTCTCGTGCGTCGGCAAATCGTGTTAGATCGAACGATACGGTGTCGCGGCCTGTGATGCGTGAGCCTTTCACCTGCACCTCTTTGAGCACGAATGCGGTGGAAGGCATGCTGATAATGGCTTCTTTGTTCGAAGAAATCGATGTTTTTGTCTTTTTGTAGCCCATGCAGGTAGCTTGCAGCATATCGCCCACGTGCCTTTCGTCGACAGATAGAACAAAAGAACCATCAGCCTTGCTTCGGGTAAACTTGATGGGTTTTCCATTGCGTAGCAAAGTGATGGAAACGTTAGACAAGCGGTTGTGCGAAAGTGAATCTTCCACATAACCGCTTATTTCGGTTTGTGCTTGCAGCACCGTTGGTACCGCAAGCATCCATAACATTGTGATGAAAGCAGCAACAATTCTCTTCATACTCTATCTCTTGTTTTTCTGTTTAGCAATGGCAAAGGTATCGTCTTCTTTGATTATAGCCAAAAAATGATATTTCTGAGATATTATCGCCGCCATTTTAGGGTATTATTACTTTATTAAAAACAGGTCTTACTATAGTTCTATAGGGTTGAAGACGTTTTTCTTATTCATGAACTTCTTTATGTCCACATCATTTCCGTGTTCGTCTTTCATTGCTACGATCTTGGTGGAAAGACCTTCCAACATCATGCCTGGCGTAAACTTCTCCTTGGCTTTTCTAAGTCCCTCTTGGCTGATTTCTTCTCTTTTTTCCTTGCCAATGGTTATCGGTTCTGCAGTTTTGACAGTACTCATGCCTATGGCTGTAAATTCATATTCGCGGTTTTCATCGTATGCCTTCAGTATCAGACCTGGCAGTCCGCAAAGTTTCCAAGGACCTTCTTGCATCGGGATGTCTTCGGCATACCATGCGTACCAAGTTCTGCCCTTGAATTTTGTTTTGGCCAACAAGCAGTGGTATCCTATGATGTCGGCTGTGCTGTCGACAACGAGTTGCCAGTTGGGTATCTCTATGTTTTCCGTGCACTTATAGTTCTCCATGCCCACGGATTCTATGTGGGTGGATTGCCCGGTGGCAGGATAGCTCTTGTAATAGGAGAAAGGAAAGCGTCCTCCCTTTGGAAGGTCGGAGAAGTCGAAGTTGCCTGTCTTGGCCTTCTCTCTCATCAGCGAGTCTTTCAGTTGTTTCGTTCTGTCATAAAAGTAGGTTACCTTATTACCAATGTCGAGTCGCATCTCGCTTTCCGTATAGATGTATGGCTTGATGGATGGATTGTTTACCCATTTCCCCTCGTAGGTGATGCGATACTTGGTACTGTCAATGCTCTCTAAGTCACTGCCCTTCATTCCGTTAATGCTTACGGTAGTTCTTGTTTGGGCCGTTGCTGTTAGTTCTCCCATGAAGAGTATTGCTGCAATAGCTAAGATTATTTTCTTCATAATTACATCCTTTTATGTTAATCTGTATGCAAAAGTAATAAAAAAATGTCGCTCTGCAAAAAAAACATGCGTTTTAACATCTATTTGACAGACGTGATAAGACAGGGAAGGAAAGCTTAAAAGCTACCGCTCGATTATTTCCAGATAGCATATCGAGGATAGCTGCTCAGCCCCTTTATCGTTCTATCGGATTGAACGGCTCGGCTTGCTTCGAGTGCAACAGGCGGTTGCCCTTGCCATCTTTGATGGTGATGTTGGCATATTTGCTGTCTTGCAGGAGGTAGCCGATGGGATCGGCGCAATATTTCTTGTATATGGTGGTGAGCTGCTTGCGGTCGATGGGTTCGAAAGTCTTGCCTTTATAATATATAGGTGTGGTGGCATTGCCCTTCTTCATGGCTATGGCGGTAAAGCTATAGTCGCCGTCCTTGTCGTAAGCCTTGAGAATCAGACCGGGCAGACCTCCCAACTTCCATGGCCCATTGTCCAGGGGAATGTCTTCTGCATACCATGCTGTCCATGTTCTGCCCTTGAAAGCGGCCACGGCCTGATGGCAGGGATAACCACAGATGGTGTCGGTACTGTCGGTGGGTTGCCAATCGATGTTTTCGATAGGCTCTACGCATAGGTATCGGTCGGCAGCAAAAAAGTCGAGATAGGCTGTCTTGCCTTGCTGGGGATAGTTCTTGTATAGTTTCCAGTTGATGGTGCCAGAATTACCCGAGAAGTTGCTTTCTATACCTTTCTTCATGTTGCTGTAGATGAGCGAGTCTCTTTGGAAGATGGGGTAGCTGTAGAAGGCCGAATAGAGGTTGCCTATTTGCAGCAACATTTGCTCTGTAATGCGGTTAGTGTTGGTGCCTTGCTTATTATGATGGTTGCCGTATACATAGCTGAGGTCGTAAATGACTTGATACTTCTCTTGGTCGATGGAATCGCCCATACCGATGGACGATTCGTCGAACACATTAACGCCTTGGGCTTGGAGCATACAGGCATGGACCAATGCCAACCAAGCGATGAATAATGCTTTTTTCATTGTCATGATGTTTTATAATGTTCTTTGCTGTTTGTCTGTATTCTGAATACAAAGGTAAGGTATTTAACTGATGAAGCCGCATAAAAATGTTACTGAGATGTTATGATGGTGTGTCTGGTTCTATTATTATCTTATTACGTTCCTTGGCTTTTAGCGATTTTATCCGTACCTTTGCAACCATGAACAAGAACATAAATCTCAAAATCGTGTGGGCGTTGTGCGGAGTGGCCATCCTGCTGCTTTTCTGCACACAGGCATACTGGCTTTATAACCAGTATCAGTATAGTTTAGACAAGACGGTGGACCAGTTCAAGGAAGACTGCGACAAGACGTTTAGGGATGTGTTCAAGACATATAAATTGCAGGCCGATAAAGGACATAAGAAGCACACGTTCAAAACCAAGATAGAAACCAAGTTTGATACAAAGAAGGTGCAGAAGGCTGTTACTACGCTCAGCTTTTGGGATAACAAAAAATATTTAGGCAAGGTGCAGAAAATAGGCATTACCAGTGATGATGCCTATGAGCTATACTCGCGCTATGCCGCCTTTAGGGAGCATAAGCCCACAGCCGCAACTTATCAGCCATACCTGGATAAAAAAGGGTATGGCAAGATAGAGGGCTTTAGGCAAGTAAATTATCCAGACGTATTTCTTGATAGCCATTTTGAGGTGACGGGACAATGGACGAGAACCGTAACAGTTCGTTATCAGACCAATCCTATGTTTCGACAAGGCATTGCTTTCGAGGTGATGATGTCGCCTGTGCCAGTTCTGAGATCCATGCTCTGGCAGTTGATAGGTAGTTTGCTGCTCTTTGTGATATTGGTGGGATGCCTTTATTATCTCGTCAAGACCATCGTGGTGCAGAAGCGTATTGATGCCATTCGCCATGCTTTCCTCAAAAACATGATTTATGAGATGAAACAGCCTTCGAACAATAAAAATAGCGATGAATCCGCAATCTCTATCGGCTCCATCGCTTTTTATTATACCCAAAACGAACTGCGTTGTGCCCACGAACGTGTCATAGTCACCTCTCGACAAGCCGAAATATTAAGGATGTTGGCCACGCATCCTAACCAACTGGTGGAGCGAGAAAGCATCCTCAACGAGGTGTGGGGCGACGACTCTTATTCCAATTCCTTGGCTCTGAATGTGCAGATAACCTATCTGCGCCGAGCCCTCAGCTCGGATGCCTCAGTGAGTATCGAGGCGGTCATCAAGAAGGGATATATCTTGCGCACACCTACATTGCCTTGATTTGTTCCTTGGCTTTGCTCGTCAGCCGTGCTTTTTAATTATCTTGTTTTCAACTGTGCCTTTGCTTTGGTGATGAGTTTCTCCTTCTCAGCTCCCTCTTTCATTTTCGGTGCTTTCTGCAGGAAGATTCGAAGGTACAGGCGTGCCTTCAGTTCGTCACCATCAGCCATATACATTTGTGCGGCATTGTAGTAGTTGAGTGGGTTGTCGCTATCGTCGTATTCGATGCATTGGGCGAAAGCATGTCCCGCATTTCCGAACTTTCCTTTATCGTAGTAAAGTTCTGCCAGTTGCTGGTTGATGTAGAGCGCACGTTCTCGTGGGTAGGCAACTTCTATAGAACGGTTCAGATTCTGAATGGCTAACTCCCGATATTTTTCCTTTTTTGCTTCCTGATCAGCCTTGCAGGCATCAGCCAGCTTCTTGTAGTCCATTCCCAAGAAGTATAGGCTGTTCATGGTTGGGTCGTCTTTTAGGTCTACAGCTCTTTTCAGATAAGGTAGTGCCAGTTGGTATTTCTCTGTGTTGTAGTAGCAAAGTCCTAACACAAAGTTTGATTCATAATTGTCGAATCCATCGGCTATAAGCTTCTTGTAATAGGGTATTGCCTGTTTGTATCTGAATTGCAGAAACAGCGAGTAGGCAAGCTCTTTATTGATGAGGATGTTGGTAGAATCCTGTTTCTCTACATACGATAAGGCGAAGGCCGAAACGTTTTCGGGCTCGTTGGAGTTGTTCCAGTGTGAAAGGAGTGTGGTAAACACCTCGCTGTCGTTGGGATACATTAGCCTGATACGAAGTCCCCAGTTGTCTATTGCGGATTTGTTGCCAAGGTTCAGATTAGTAAAGAAGAGCATTCTCATGTCCTCGTGGTTGAGGCTGTCTTTGGGTATGCTGTCCATACAGGCGATGGCTTTCTTGTTGTCGCCACGCATTCGGTAGCAAGAAGCCAACTTGCGTAATACAGGCAAGTCGCCGGGGTGGGTATTGAGATGTTGTTGATAAAACCCGATGGCATGCTGAGAGTCGTGCTCGGCCATGCAACTGTCGCCCTGGCTCACGAGTGCTGAACGTACAGGATGCTCGTTCTTGCCCTGCATTGTGAGGGCCAGAACGAGAATGTATGTTATTAATAATATTTTTCTCATATTTTATTTATTAGCATTGGTTAGTGCTTCCTTCAAGGCTTCTATACCTGGGAAGCCTGTGTTCTGATAGATTTTGTGCCCCTGCTTGTCGATAATTACGTAGGTAGGAATGGCATCAAAATTGTACTGCTTGCCCAACTCGGTGCTTTGGGGATTGCTGATACGAGTGTGAATGCCATGAATGTCGGGTATCATCTCGTTCCACTTGTCGATAGGCGAGGTGGCATCGGCAATGTATATGTAAACTATGTCTTTCATTTCTTCTTTGATAGGCTTGATGGATTTCATGGCAGCACGGCATGGCATGCACCATGTGTTCCAGAAGTCGATGAGGATGGTCTTGCCCTTGTAGGGAGCGATGAGGGTTTCGATAATCTTTCCGGCGGCCATCTTCTCGGGAATGTCGACGATGGAGAATGTGCCCTTGGCGGCAGCTTCTTCCCTCAACTTCTTCGAGGCTTCGGCATCGGCTTTCGCTTTTTGAGCTACTTGTTCATTCTTGGCCAGTAACAATTGTAATACGGGCTGGCAGGTAATCTCGGTTTTGGCGGCCTGGAGTTCTTCCTCGCTGAGCGGTGTGTTGGGGGCTGGCATGAAGGGATTGCTGCTGGTAAGTTTTTTGCCGTACTTGTTGGCCTTGATCAGGTTGTCGCTCAGCTCGTCATTGATAATGTGTATGCCGAGAGGCTTATTGTCCAGTTCGCAGTAATAGGGATAGTAACGCTGATTGACTGAGCGAAGGATGGACATTTTGGACAGTCCCTTAAAATAGGACGCCGAGTCGATGGGTGTTTCTAAGTTCTTTTGGGCTGTGCTGTCTTTGCTTATCATATTGCTCATGCTAAGGTATGTCTTGTAGCCCAAGAGGTGGCCTATGTAGTTGATGTCGAGTTGCACACGGGCATAAGTTTTGCAGGCTTTGCTCACCGCAGCCTTGTCGATGGCCTTCTTGTTGGCTTGATAAGTATCGACGATGAACTGCTTGTATTGCAGGGGTGTCATGCCTCTTATGTCATCGAAGAATGTTCGACCACTCGTCTCCAGATTGTCTTTGACGGTTTGCAACTCCGTGCAGAGGGCGGCATAGTCGCCATCAAACTTCACATTTGCAGAGTCGAGAGTGATGGTCAGCTTTCCTTCGGGAACCATGATGATGGGGATTGCTCGCTTGCCTATCTTCAGGTCTGCCTGGGTAGGTAGCACCAGATTTTCTGTGATGGCGAAGCCCTGTGTGCCATCGGCGTTCTTTCGCAGTTTGGTGTCGTAGGGACCGCCACTAAACGCTCCGTTGTATAAAATTATGCGCACGCGTTCCCTGGATCCAGGAGTGTAGTGGTCGAAGATGACATTTATTTGCGATGGACCGAAGTGGGGTGAAGTCGGTGGCAAAGTAATGGAGTTGTCCTTGGCCTGTGCGGTGAAACCGAATGAAAGAGCCAAGACCAGAAACAAGAGATGGCGACAGAAGGTCGTCTTGCAGTAGTTGAATTGTGTCATACGAAATGTTGTTTTATGTAATAATTTGCAGCTACAAAAATAAGTATAATCTTGCAAACTTGCAAACGAATATTACAACAATGAGTGTTGGTATGTCTTGGTTATCAGGTGCTTAAGCGTGATATATAACCATACAATTCTCTTTTTTGTAATCGAATTACGCTTCACGGCTTATCACAGCCTCGAAGGAATCAACCTCGCAGTCACTCTTGATGCGCGACTTTCTTACTCTTATATTAGCCATCGAATATTGCAGTATCTGCATTACTTCCTCGTCGGTCTTTCCGATGTGGTAGAGTATGCAGAAGAGGCAATGTGAGGGATTCAGATCGTAGCAGGCAAGCCGTTTGCTGTATTTTTCGTCTATCATTCTGTAGCTGGCAAGTAGCTGCTGGATTCCCTGTTTGCCGATTTGACTGATGTTCTTGTTCTGTACCGCTTGCGAGTAGTACACGAGTCCCTGGCTTATATCGGTCAGTTCGCCGATTTGTGTCTTGTACAATTCTATATCCTTGTCGCGTCTTTTCAACTTGCGTACTTGTGTGGTGATGTCATGATTCAGTTGCTCGCATCGTTCTGTAAGTGTTGCGTTCTCTACGTCTTTTAGCTGATGTAGCGAATTATGTAGAGCGGCAATGGTGCTTTGGGCTTTTCGTATTCGCGAAACAGAAAGGTATGTCATTGTCAGCAATATGGCAAGCACGATGATGCTGGCTACAAGAATCCAGTTCTTCGCTTGCGCATATCGGTAGCTACTGTAACCTCCTTCATACATTAGCTTCACCTTTTGTTCCTTGTTTGCATTGCCTTGTCTTTCAATGACGGGTTCTGACTGATGTATTAGTTTGACGATGTTGTCGGCAGTCGTTGTGTCACCCAGGTGTAAGTACACAAAGTAAAACGGTATGAGATGTTCATATGCACCCAGGTACATGTAATTGGACAATTCGTCTATTTCCGGTTTATAGGTATTGAGAAATTTCTCTCCTTTTTGTGTCTTGCCGTATCTCCATAGAAAACGATACAGGTCCACTGAAGTCTTGTAATTTATACCACCGTAGTTATCTGCCAGATTGATGTAATCCATGATGACGGAGTCGGGAGTGTTTCCTTGTTCTATCAGTTTTTGAAAATAATAGTTGTACATAGGCCCTAATGTACTGTCCTTGTTCTCGGAAATGGAGTATGCAATGTCGAAAGCTTCTTCTGCCAACTGGCGGTCTTGATTGTTCACGGCACGGTAGAGTGTCGCCCAGGCACGATGGGATATGTTGTGGCTTTGTCGTGCCTCGTCCTCGAGTTTTACGGTGTAGGAGTTGTCGTGAGTGATGCGGCACATTAGGTCGTAGAGGTCGAGCTTCTCCTTTTGACGCATGATGGAGCTATATCTGCAGGCTTGCTTCAGTATTTGCAGCGTTTGTGTTGTGTCGTGAGTTGTGTTGAAAGTCATGGCGCCCTTATAATATAATGCACGCGCAAGCATAGGCTCATTGTTTTCTTTGGTAAAGATCTGTATGGCATCCTCAATGTCGGAATCTCGGCGCAATATATATACGCCTAAGATTTGGTATCTTATCTTGCAAGCCAGTAGTTTGTAGTACCCTTTGTTGTCGTTGCTGTCTGTTCTTTCCAAAAATACCTTGGCTTGGGCGGGATAATAGTCAGCCATATCGTCTATTTCTTCGAACGAAAGACGATAGTGCGATGGAGTACAGCCGACAACGAAGGTCAGCAACAGGGAAAATAGAAATAATATGACCGTTTTCTTCATTCTGCCTGCAAAGGTAAACATTCTTTCTGAAAATCATGTACAGATAGAGAAGAAATTTGTGCTGTGATTATCAGTTATATTCGCCCTCGGATACTTGATCTTGCAATGTAATCGCACGTGACATCAAACGAACCACTTCTTTCAGTTCATTGTAATTGTCTAAGCGCTTCTGGTTGATGGCATAACCCTTGATGATGTATTGCTTCAAGATAGAGTTAGCCCATTGACGGAATCTGGTACCATTGATTGACTTTACACGATAGCCTACGGAGATAATGACATCCAGGTTATAATATTCCGTTTCGACAACCTGTTCAAAGCCGTCGTGGCGGCCATATTTCTTGGTATGTGCAAATTTTGCACATACCAAGGATTTATCGAGTTCACCTTCTTTAAAACAGTTATTGACATGTCGTGAAATCACAGTTCTGTCACGGCCAAACAACTCTGCCATTTGACTTTGTGTAAGCCAAACGGTATCATTCTCTAATTTTACATTCAGCTCTATGTTGCCCTCTGGGGAACGATAGATTTCAATGGAAGAATTTCTCTGCTCCATACCTTTCATTATTTAAATGTCCTAATTCTGGTATCCAATTTTTGGATAATTCAGCAAAGATACGATAATTATCTGATTCCTACAAGGTTTTCAAGTATTTTTCCTGCTTTTTTGATGAAACTTGTAAAAGATAGAAATGGTTTTGTCTTAATGAAAGCATTCGTTCTTGAGGCTTTTTCTACCTATACCTATATTTATAAATGAGATTGCTGCGTTTTTTTGAAATTTATGGTATCTGTGTAACATCAGCTTTTCATCAAACTGCATGAAAAGGGATAGGAATGCTGTGTCATGATACTGAACAATATGTTAATCATATATGCTTAATCGGTTAAGACATGACGAAAAGATGGATTTTTGAGGAATAAAAGATAGAAAAAAGTTGGCTTTTCGTCTCGATTTTATTAATTTTGCAAGCGTGATATGCAGTAGTAAAGTTTATAAGCTAATAACTAAACTCTATAACGAAAATGATGAATTATAAGAAAATGGTTCTTACAGTGGCAGTTGGAGCCTTGTCGGTAACAATGACGGCACAGACTGCACCACAACTCAATGCCAACAACATTGAGGAAGTAATCAAGGCAATGACCTTGGAAGAGAAAGCACAGCTCTTAGTGGGAGGTGGCAACGATGGATTCGTAGGAAGCGGAGCCATGTTGGGTCACCAGAAGAAGTTTGTTCCTGGTGCTGCAGGAACGACAGTGGCTATTCCGCGTTTGGGAATTCCTGCTACGGTGCAGTGTGATGGTCCGGCAGGAGTGCATATAGATGCACATCGCGAGGGCGACAGCCGTAACTATTATGCCACAGGTTTCCCCGTAGGAACCTGTCTGGCCTCTACCTGGAACACCGATTTGGTGCGCAAAGTGGGCGAAGCCATCGGTAATGAGACCTTGGAGTATGGCTGTGATGTGGTTTTAGGACCAGGCATGAACCTGCATCGCAATCCGCTTTGTGGCAGAAACTTTGAGTATTACTCTGAAGACCCTGTTGTGACAGGTCTTATGGGAACAGCCTTTGTGCTCGGTGTGCAGAGTCAGGGTGTGGGCGTGAGTGCCAAGCATTTTGCTGTGAACTCACAGGAAAGTGACCGTACTCGTGTGGATGAGCGTCTGAGTCAGCGTGCTTTGCGTGAGCTTTATCTCAAGGGCTTTGAGATGATGGTGCGCAAGAGTAATCCATGGACTATCATGTCGGCGTATAATAAGGTGAACGGTGTCTATGCTCAAGGCAACAAAGATCTCTTGACCAACATCCTGCGTAACGACTGGGGATATAAGGGAATCGTCGAGACCGACTGGATTGGTAAGCGTGAAGACCTGCCTGTAGAACAGGAGGTGGCTGCTGGCAACGACCTGATGATGCCGGGCTATCCTGCACAGGTAAAAGATATAGTAAACGCGGTGAAATCGGGCAAATTGGACGTAAATGACGTTGACCGCAACGTGCGCCGTATGTTGGAATACATCGTGAAGACTCCACGTTTTAAGGGGTATAAATATAGTGGCGAGCCCGACCTCAAGGCTCATGCTGCCATTACCCGCCAGAGCAGCACCGAGGGTATGGTGCTCTTAAAGAACAATGCAACTCTCCCTATCCGTGGCTTGAAGACGGTGGCTCTCTTCGGTGTCAACTCCTACGACTTTATGTCGGGTGGACTTGGTAGTGGAGCTGTCAATGTAGGCTATTCTGTAGATATGGTTACTGGACTGAAGAACATCGGTGTAGCTACTACTCCGCAGCTCACAGAGATCTATCAGAACTATGTGAAATATGCCAAGGCAAAGCTCAAGGCAGACAAGAATCCTATGATGTGGTTCCTGGATCAAGGACAACCAAAGCTCGATGAAATCGATATAACTGAGCGCTGTGTGGCCAATGAGGAGCCTAAGGCTGATGCCGCCATCATCACCATCGGACGTCAGGCTGGCGAGGGTATGGACCGTCAGATCAATGGCGAGTTCAACCTCAGTAAGACGGAACAGGATATGATTTTCCGTGTTTCTGATGCCTTCCATGCTAAAGGCAAGAAGGTGATTGTCATCATCAACTCAGGATCTGTCATGGAAACAGCAAGTTGGCGCGACCGTGTGGATGCCATCCTCGTGGCATGGCAACCCGGTATTGAAGGCGGTAACTCTGTGGCCGACATCCTGACAGGAAAGGTGAATCCATCGGGCAAACTGACCATGACTTGGCCTATTGCAGCGACCGATCATCCTTCTACTGCCAACTTCGCCAAGGAATATGATATGTACACCTATAAGAATATGGAAGGCTGGGGCAAGGGCAATATCCCTGGCGTAGACTTCAGCAATCATGAAGAAGACATCTACGTGGGCTATCGCTACTTCGATACTTTCAAGAAGGATGTGGCTTATCCTTTCGGCTTCGGTCTGAGTTATACTACTTTCGAGATGGGCAAGCCTTCTGTCAAGGCTAACGGTAAGAACATAGAGGTAAGTGTAACCATCAAGAATACTGGCAAGGTTGCTGGCAAGCAGGTGGCACAGGTTTATGTCACCGCTCCTAAGGGTGCTTACGAGAAGCCTGCCAAGGAACTTAAAGCCTTTGGCAAGACCCGTGAGTTGAAGCCAGGCGAGAGCCAGACTTTGAAGATGACTCTCGAGAAGCGCGACTTGGCAAGCTTTGATGAAGCCAACAGTCAGTGGAAGGTTGATGCTGGCAATTATCTGTTCCAGGTGGGAACCGATGTGGAGAGCATCAAGGGAACTGCTACATTAAAAGTGGCTGAATACACCGAGAAAACAAGCAGAGCCTGCGCTCCTAATGTTCAGTTGAATTATCTGAAGCAGAAGTAACTTTAATCGTGTAAGCAGAAGTATCTCTTCTCGTGTAAGAAGTAATACTTCATCACGTACAACTATGTACTCTGCCCATCGTATTGGGCAACTTTGCCCATAACGTTGGGCAGAGTTGTTCAATACGATGGGCAAAAATGCCCATAACGATGGGCAGATACTAATAAAGCCTTTCGCAGACTTTGTTCTCCTCTTCTTTCAGCCCTCCTGCATGATTGTCTTGACAGTTGATAGTTCTCAGTTTCTATAGAAAAGAACAGCTTTTCCGGTTGTTTTTTTAGGAAAAGTGTAGTTTTTCTTATTGTTATTTATAGGAAAAGTGTAGTTTTTCTTATTGTTATTTATAGGAAAAGTGTAGTTTTTGCTTGGTTGTTTCGTAGGAAAAGTGTATATTTGCGCCTGTAAAATCATAGGAAAAGTGTAAATATGCTCTATAGAAAGATTGAAAAATATATTATAAGTCACTTACAATCAGGGTCTGACAAGATTTTGATTATAGATGGTGCACGCCAAATAGGTAAGTCCTTTATCATTCGTGAAGTCGGAAAGAAGCTTTTTCCCAACTACATTGAGATAAATATGGAGACAGACAAGCTTGGAAACAGGACTTTTGCCGATGCTAAGACGGTGGATGATTTCTATTTGGCTTTGAGTACGGTGGCAGGTGATAGGATGAAGGAAAAGAATAACACATTGGTGTTTATTGATGAGATTCAGGCCTACGACCATCTGCTTACTTTACTCAAGTTCCTGCGCGAAGATAACAAGTTTACTTATATAGCCAGCGGCTCGTTACTGGGTGTTACACTCAAGACAACTTCCTCTGTTCCTTTGGGCAGTATCATTATCCGGCACATGTATCCATTGGACTTCGAGGAGTTTTTGATAGCCAATGGTGTAGGACAACTGGTGCTTGATACGATTCGCAAGAAGTTTGCTTCAAGGGAGTCGATGCCGGAAGCTATCCATAACAAACTGCTCGATTTGTTCAAGAAGTATCTCTTGGTAGGAGGCTTGCCTGATGCCGTCAACGAATTCTTGGCTACCAAGAATATCACAGTCATTCGTACCATACAGAATGAAATTCATCACCTCTATGGTGTGGATGCGGCCCGTTATGAGGAAATGCACAATCGCCTGAAGATTCAGCGCATCTACAGTATGATTCCTTCTAACTTGGAAAACAAGAAGAAGCGAGTAGTGGTGAAGGATATTGAGGACAAGAAGGGAAAGCGAATGGGTGATTATGTCGAGGAGTTCGACTATCTGATTTCTTCGGGCATTGCGTTGGAAGTGAAGGCTATCAGCAAGCCAAGTTTTCCCTTGATAGAGAATAGTGGTAAGAATCTGCTCAAACTTTATATGAACGATGTGGGTATTTTGACCAGTATTTTCTTCGGCACCAACATCAAGGCGGTGATGGATGATGTGGCAAGCATCAATCTTGGTTCCGTTTATGAGACTGTGGTGGCGCAGGAACTGAAGGCGCATGGTTTCAACCTTTATTATTACGACAATAAGAAAACTGGAGAGGTGGATTATCTGATAGATGACATGGAGCATCTGTCAGTCCTTCCGCTCGAAATCAAGTCGGGTAAGGATTATCAGGTACACAGTGCTTTGGATAAGTTCTTGCAAATCAAGGAATACAACATTCAGGACGCCTTCGTTCTCTCGAATGCTCAGCAGGTGGAACAGAAGAATGGCATCACTTATCTGCCTATCTATTATATAATGTGTATAGAACCGAAGGAGACGGAAAATAAAGTGTTGTAGAAATACTTTTTCTTGTGTTTATACCCATATCGGAAGCCTTGATGGGCAGAGGTAGGTTCTGTATATTTTCTCCTTAGAGAGCACAAATGTGCCCTCAGGCAGGGCACATTTGTGCCATAAGTAGGCATTTTTTTCTGCAGCAGTATTTATAAAAAAGGGTTTTTAGCGTAATCCATTTCAAAAAAGCAACAAGCCGAAAACAAGAGTCTTATCGTTTTACACCTCCTGTATCGTATTTAGTTTAATTGATGTTAATTAAGGATGGTTTGACACAAATAAATCGGTTAAGGCTTTGGCGTTTCTGAATAATGTAGTATTTTCGTATTGTCAATATAAATGTTTACATCATGGTAAAGAATATTGCATCATTTATCTTGCTGGTTGTAATTTGCGTCTCTTGTGGCAAGCATGAGTATCCATCTGCTTTGGTGGAGGCTGACAGTTTGTGTTATTCTAATCCCAAACTGGCATTGGAGAAACTCGCCCAAATCCGAAAAGATTTAGATACAATAAATACTGCGGATTGGATGTATTTCCGTTTAGTAAAGTTAAAGGCACAAGACAAAGCTTACATCCCTCATTCTGATTTGACAAATTTGAACCAAATGATATCTTATTATGAGGGCGAGGGGGATAAGAAAATGTTGCCTGAAATATATTACTTGGCAGGTTCTACCTATTTTGATTTACACGACTCACCACAAGCATTGGATTATTATCATAAGGTCTTGGATAACATTACAGCTGATGAACATTTGCGCCTGTGGGGAATTACACATGCGCAAATTGGTTATGTCATGCTTTATCAAGGCAATTATATGTCTGCAGTTCAACATTTTAAGGAGTCTTATTTCGTTGATTCTTTAAGAAATGATGTAGAGGGAATGATTTTTGATTTGCGAGATTTGGGCTATTCTTATTCAAGTACTGAAAAATTGGATAGTGCGATTTTTTATAGTCATAAAGCTTTGCAATTGGCATTGAAGAAAAAAATGCCTCAGATGGCTACTTCTGCAAGGTCAAGTTTGGCGGATATTTATCTGGAAACTCATTATCAAAATGTGGATTCTGCAGGTAAATACATTTTGCCGATGTTTGGTGATATAAGACCTGAAAATAGGAGTGGAATATATTGTGTGGCTATGAAGTACTATAAGTTACGCAATATGCCTGATTCCGTCAATTACTATATTGAGAAATTAGAAAAGTATGGAGAGGTATATGCAAAATGTGATGCCTATCGTATAAAATTAGAAATGATGTTAGAACAAAAGGGGGAAGTTGGCAAGTTGAATGTATGGCGTAAGTTTTTAAACTATAGTGATTCTATAGAAAAGATTACCAAAACAGAGGCTGTTTCCAAATGCCAGTCTCTTTATGATTATACACAAAGAGAAAAAGAAAATACAAGGTTGAAGAATGAGAATGAGTATCATAAGCTTCTATTAATTATATTGGGATTATCTGCATTTCTACTGGTCATCTTGTTTTATGTGTATTATACGAAAAATAAATATGCCAAAGAAAAGCAGCAAAGGCAAATGGAAGAATTACAACATCTTTTGGATAAAAGCACATTGCAAGTTCTTAACAACAAAAAAGCATTGACACGAATAAAGGAGACGGAAATATATGCGTTGTTTTTAGGAAAGATAAGAGCTGGACAAAATGTGACACAAGAAGAGTGGGATAAACTCGATAAGGCTGTTAATGATTATTTTATAGACTTTAAGTTGAAGCTTTATCGAATTTGTAAGCTATCTGATTTAGAATACCAAATATGCTTACTGTTAAAGATAGAACTTTCTTTGGCTGATATTGCTGTACTCGTTCATCGAGAACCATCTACAATAACTATGTCCAGAAAACGTTTGTTCAAGAAAATGTTTAAAAAAGAGGGTAAAGCAGAAGAATTAGACTCGTTTATCCGTTCCATCTGATGTGAAATGATTCACATTACTAAAAGTGATCTTGTTGTAAATGTTTGGATGTTAGTTATTTATAAAAAGTGAAAGATTTGTGAATGGATTCTAACTCGATAACTCTCACTTTTTTCATACTTTTGCATTATTATAATTTTTTGCGTATGAAAAAAGTAAGTTTTATTATTCTTATGTGCTTAATGACACTAAGCGTGTTGTTGGCAAGCTGTAAGGACGATGATGCGCCTTATTTCGAGCGGAGCGGCTATTTGTTGGATTGTTTCTTGGACGCAGATGAGGAGTATTCTTTGGAGGATGCTGTTGGGCGAACCTTGGATTCATCGTGCAGTATTGCTAATGAGAATGATGGTGTGGCAGAGTTGCAAGTGGATCAAGAAACTGGTAAGCATATCATTGTACCCAAGAAAATTGGTTATACTCATATCAATTTAGTGAGAGGTGAAGAAAAGGTTTCTATTATGGTTGGGGTAAAGACAGAGGCTATAGACTTCTGGAGAATAACAGACCGAATCGAAAAAATAGATTGTGCTTCTGATTTGAAGGAGATCATACGTGCTGATATGTATGAGTCACAAGTTCTTCCGAAACTGCAGGTAGGAGAGATGATTTATTTTGGTTATTGTAGTAAAGGGCGATGGTATATGAATTATTCCTGGAAAGACCGTGATGATTTAAGTGACTTTTATGTGGATTATGCAAAAGGAGATACTGAATACAAGTTCTATGCTTGGCCTGACATGGATAAGAAGCAGGCCTTTACTTTCTCGCTGGATGAAGTGAGACGACCTTCTGGTGAAGACCCTACGAAGTATGGAACTTTTACTTGTGACTTGACGGATTACTATCAACAGAAGTATGGACAGGATAAAGTGAGACGAGTGGTGCTGTCGTATAAAGTAGTAAGCTTTCGAATGATTATTTAGATGCTTTCGCCAGTCCTGTGCATGCTCATAAGAGCTACTTGCGACAGAAGAAATGATCCTTTCCGCAGAAATAAGGAGAAATCCTGAGATAGTCCATGGCCTTTGCCGTCAGCAAACAACCGCAGACGGTGAAGGCCACAGCTGTTATAGTGAAGAGGATGACCGTAGGATCGAAAGTGAACAAAGGCACAAAGAGCTTGGTGATGATGGTGAAAGCCGGCGAGAACAACAGGATGGGGAGGGTGTTCTTTCCGATGACGAACGCTCCTTTCCTGAAGAGCTGGGGCATGAATCTATATACCGTCAGCCAGAATACTGTCATCACGTAGGTGAGCCACAGGCTGCGGACCAGGGCAGGATAAGAACTCTGCCAGGAAGTAATGCCCACGATGGTGACGATGATGGCAAATAATGACGGACGGAAGACATTCAGGAACGGCACGCGAAGGAGCTTGATGCCCACACCAATGGTGAAGAAGATGCAGCAATGCCAGGAGATGATGCCCAACCAAACCACAAAAATACCGATGAAGGCAACTGTGAGCAGCAAGGCTCCTATCTTGATCTTGTTGCGGTAAAGCCATGAAACGGCATAATAGGCTACATAGCTGATGATGAGGTTGTGAATGTACCAGTATGGCCCCAGTGGCTCCATGGCGAGTTTGCGCAGAAAGACGAGTATGTCGAGCCTGTCGATATGCTCATTGATGGGCAGTATCGAAGCCAGGATGATGTAGAGGCCCTCCATGACGATGTAGGGCACAAGCCACCATTTCACCTTTTGGCAGAATTCGGTAAATGGCTTGTCGACATGAGCCAGGAAACCCGAGATGACAAAGAAGACAGGCGTAGTATAGAGCAGAAAGAACTCCTTGAGCCAGGGGTAGGTCTGTCCCAAATAAACCAAGTGTATCATGATGACGTGCAGGATGAACACACACTTCAGAAAGTCTAATTGTACGATTCTATTCTTCATTGATAAAAAGACATTGTTCTGAAGATATAACGCAACAAGTCTTTTTTTATTATTTTTCATGTGCCTTGCTTTGCCGTTTCGGTGAAATTGCTTAACTTTGCACGCAGAATTCGAATTTTTATATCTTTAATGTAATTATGGCAAAAAAAGCTCTTTTGATGATTCTCGATGGATGGGGAATCGGACAGCATGGCAAGGGTGACGTAATCTATAATACGCCAACTCCTTACCTGGATTATTTGACAGCAGTTTCAGCACACTCTCAGCTCCAGGCTTGCGGTGAAAACGTAGGCTTGCCTGAAGGACAGATGGGTAACTCAGAGGTAGGTCACCTCAATATCGGCGCAGGTCGTGTGGTATATCAGGACCTCGTTAAGATCAACAAGGCTTGCGAAAGCGGTGATATTCTGAAGAATCAGGAAATCATCAACGCTTACAGCTATGCTCAGAAGACAGGCAAGAAGCTCCACCTGATGGGTCTTACCTCTACTGGCGGCGTGCACTCTTCTCTCGACCACCTCTACAAGTTGATTGAGATTTCTAAGGAATATGGTTTGAAGAATACATACGTTCACTGTTTCATGGACGGCCGTGATACCGACCCAAAGAGCGGTAAGGGCTTCATCGAGCAGGTTCAGGCTTGTTGCGAGAAGAACGATGCTCATGTCGCAAGCATCGTAGGTCGTTTCTATGCTATGGACCGTGACAAACGCTGGAACCGTGTGAAAGAGGCTTACGACCTGCTCGTAGAGGGCAAGGGCAAGCTGGCAGACGATATGGTAAAGGCTATGCAGGAAAGCTACGATGAGGACGTGACCGACGAGTTCATCAAGCCAATCTGCAACTCTACCGTTGACGGCACCATACAGGAAGGTGATGTCATTATCTTCATCAACTACCGTAACGACCGTGCCAAGGAGCTGACCCAGGTGTTGACTCAGCAGGATATGCCAGAGGAAGGCATGCACACCATCAAGGACCTGCAGTACTACTGCATGACTCCATACGATGCAAGCTTCAAGGGTGTACACATCCTCTTCCCTAAGGAAAATGTAATGGATACTCTTGGTGAGTACCTGAGCAAGCAGGGCAAGAAGCAGCTCCATACAGCTGAGACAGAGAAGTATGCACACGTGACATTCTTCTTCAATGGTGGCCGTGAGACACCTTATGAGGGTGAGGATCGTATCCTCGTGCCTTCTCCAAAGGTTGCTACCTACGACTTGAAGCCAGAGATGAGCGCTTACGAGGTGAAGGACAAGTTGGTGGGTGCCATCAATACACAGGAGTATGACTTCATCGTTGTCAACTTCGCCAATGGTGATATGGTAGGTCACACCGGTATCTACAATGCTATTGCCAAGGCTGTTCATGCTGTAGACAACTGCGTAAAGGATGTTATCGAGGCAGCTAAGGCCAACGATTATGAGGCTATCATCATCGCTGACCATGGAAATGCTGATCATGCCATCAATGCTGACGGTACTCCAAACACCGCCCACTCGCTGAACCCAGTGCCATTCATCTATGTAACAGACAACAACTCAGCTACTGTTAAGGATGGTCGTCTGGCCGACGTGGCTCCTTCTATCCTCCATATCATGGGCTTGGAGCAGCCTGCTGACATGACAGGTGAGAACTTGATTTCTGACAATAAGTAAAATACGATTTTATATACCTATAAAAAGTATCCTAAGATACTTGACCAAGTAATATAAGATACTTGCGCAAGTATCTTAAGATACTTTTAAATTTATATTAAGCATGAACGTAAAGATAGAAGACAGCTGGAGACAGCACATAGGTGACGAGTTCGAGAAGCAGTATTTTGTCGATCTCTGCAACTTTGTACGAGAGGAATATCTGCATACGCCTTGTTATCCTCCCGGACGCCTGATATTCAATGCCTTCAATCTTTGCCCTTTTGATGATGTAAAGGTGGTGATTATCGGTCAGGATCCTTACCATGAGCCAGGACAGGCTATGGGACTGAGTTTCTCTGTACCCGAAGGAGTCACTTTTCCACCATCGTTGATGAATATCTTTAAGGAAATACAGATGGATCTTGGTATTCCGATGCCTGCTACAGGTGATCTGACCCGCTGGGCCAAACAGGGAGTGTTATTGCTCAATGCCACCCTGACAGTTAGAGCCCATCAGGCTGCGAGCCATCAGCGCAAGGGATGGGAACAGTTTACGGATGCTGCTATCAAGGCTCTCAGCAGGGACAAGGAGCATCTGGTATTTATTCTTTGGGGAGGCTATGCCCGCAGCAAGGCTTCACTCATCGACTCTTCGCGCCATCTGATATTGCAGAGCGTGCATCCTTCGCCATTATCTGCCAACCGCGGCGGATGGTTTGGCAATCATCATTTCTCCCGCTGTAACGAATATCTCAGACTGAATGGGATAAAACCGATACAATGGTAGAGGCAGCAGAAAAGAGGTTATACATATTTATATATACAGGAAACATTTATGAACAAAGACGAACTGCGTATTCTTCAGGTGGGTGATGTGCTGGTATCACCTAATATTATTACTGAAAAATTCTGTTGCGACCTTGATGCCTGCAAGGGAGAGTGCTGTATCGAAGGCGATGCCGGTGCTCCTGTAAGTCTCGACGAGATTATGGAGATAGAGAATATGCTCGATGTCGTTTGGGAAGACCTGTCGGCTTCGGCACTGGCTGTCATAGATAAGCAGGGTGTGGCGTATACGGATATAGAAGGCGACTTGGTGACGAGCATCGTCAATGGCAAGGACTGCGTATTTACCTGCTATCAGGACCTGAAAGACATGAACGACGGGCACACCATACAGAACTGCTGTCTTTGTGCCTTGGAGCGTGCCTATCGTGAGGGAAAGTCTAAGTTCATGAAACCCATCTCATGTGCCTTGTATCCCATTCGTGCCAAACACTTTGGCAACGGGGTGTATGGTTTGAACTATAACAAATGGAAGATTTGTAAGGCAGCCGTGAAGAAGGGCGAGGAGTTGAACCTGCCCGTATATAAGTTCCTCGAAGGCCCTCTTGTCAAACGATTTGGACAAGAGTGGTATGACGAACTGTGTGCTGTAGCCCGTGAGTTGGGCTATTAGTAGATTTCCAATCCTTCTATTTTCTGTATCTGACTCTTGCGGAAATGGCGGTCGCCCTTGATGGTGATGGATTTTTGCCGGCTCGTGCTGAGACGGCGGAAGGCTTGTTCGTCCATTTCGCCACTGCAGATATATACCAGTCCGTTTATCTCAAGTCTTTCTCCCTTCTTGGCCTCGCGCAGTGTGATGCGTACGGAGCCTTGGAAGAAACGGCCGAAGTCGTAGTGGAGGCCTAAAGAATCTTCGTATTCGGCAATAGGCGACAGTACATGTCTTAGCCTGTTGACATAGGCAGGGTAAGTGGGTAGTGTGGTGTAGATGCCCTTGGTCTCTTTCAAAAGTCTGTGCACGGGCTTTTCGGATTCTTGGAAGAAGAAGTCGGAGGCTTTCCAGTTGTTGTCATATTGTCTGTTGTCGAAAACCTCTATGGTGTTTCCTATGCTGTCTTGCGTTATCCGATTGCCTTCAGACAGGCTGCAGCTCCAGGATTCGTCGGCTTGTTGATAGAACGCCGAGCCGTTATGGCTTGTTCCATAATAATCCAATGTTAGTTGTTTGCTGGCAGCATTCTGTGAATATGCTGTAGCCTGAGGGCATGGTGCATACCATACGGCTATGGTATTGGAGTCTGGTCGCAGATAACGAGTCACATCGTAGGTATGCAGAAGGATTCCCTGCGGAGTTGTGTTTCTGTAGTAGACTTCTCTCGATACATTTCTCTCGTTGATATATACCTTGCAGCTGCCCATACTGGCAAAGGTGATATATGCCTGTTGGGGACGGTGCTTGGTGATATAAGTATGGCGGAACATCACCTCGGTGCTGTCGTCGGGAAAGGGATAAGAAATCCAGTGGGTACCGAACTCTTGACTATGCGAGTTCAGTACCCAGAGGATGGAGAATATGATACAAATGATTTTGCGTATCATTTATTTGAAAGTTATTATTATCGTCACTTGGTCGCAGCCTTTTATTTGACCGTCTTGGTCTCACCAGCCTTGAAATGCAGTTTCTTCTGCTTGCCGTTGTAGCAAACGATGAGCACGCCAGCCTGATGGCTGGTAATCTTGGCTTTGGCAACCTTCCGATTCTTCCAACGGAGGTCGATCTTGTAGTTGCCACGCGCCTTGATACCGTTTATCTCGCCAGTATTCCATGCTTCAGGGAGTGATGGCAGCAGTTCCATCGTGTCGCCATCACACTGCATCAGCATCTCACAGATACCAGCAGTTCCACCAAAGTTTCCATCAATCTGGAAGGGTGGGTGAGCATCAAAGAGGTTGGGATAAGTGCCTCCGGAGGAATGGTTCTTTAACGTGTTGGGACTGACATAGTTGAGCAGTTTGCGCAGAATGGCGTACGACTTGTCGGCTCTGTGCAGACGAGCCCACAGACAGATGCGCCATCCTGTACTCCAACCAGTAGAGTTGTCGCCCTTGATCTCCAACGATTTGGATGCGGCTGCAGCAATTTCAGGAGTCTTGACTAATGTGATATGGTTGAAAGGATACAGACCTAAGAGATGAGACTGATGGCGATGTTGCCAATCCCGGTCGTCCCAGTCGTAGTACCATTCTTGCAGATTACCCCTCTTGCCTATCTGATAAGGATGCAAACGATTGATGGCATCTTGCAGAGTAGCCTGATATGCAAGGTCGGTATTGAGTGCCTTTGCTCCCTTGATGGTATTCCTGAAGAGCTCGTGAATGATGGCAAGATCGGCTGTTCCTCCAAATAGGGTGCTTCCCTTGTAGCCTTTGTCTGTTATATATTGTGCCTCGGGTGAGGTGGAAGGGGCTGTGATGAGTTCGCCCGGCTTCTTGGGGTTGTCGATAAGCCACTTCAGCATGAAGTCGGAAGCACCTTTCATCAGTGGGTAAGCTGTCTGGCGCAGGAAGTCGAGATCGCGTGTGTAGTCATAGTGATCCCAAAGAGTCTGTACGAGCCAGGCTCCACCCATGTTCCAGTTGCTCCACTTGGGGCTTCCCTTTTTGGTGCCTACAGGATTACTCATGGCCCATGCATCTGTATTATGTCCGGCACACCAGCCTTCCTCTATACCATAAAAATGCTTGGCGGTGTACTTCCCTGTTACGGCAAGGGCCTTTACCAGTCCTTCTACAGGCATGGTGAGTTCTGAGAGGTTGGCTACTTCTGCAGGCCAGTAGTTCTCTTCCAGATTGATGTTGGTGGTATAGTTGCCTCGCCATGGCGACAGACGGGCTGGTGCCCACAGGCCTTGCAGGTTGGCAGGAACACCCGGAGTGCGTGAGCAACTGATGAGCAGGTATCTGCCAAACTGGAAATAGAGCATCTCGAGATATGGGTTTTGTTCCTGCTTCTTTGTATAGTCGAGGAGTTGTTGCTCCGTGTTGCGCTGAGTGTCGTATCGGGCTCCTTTCAGTATGAAACGGGTGCGGTCGAAAAATTGTTTGTAGTCGTTTACATGACGTTGGCGTAGTTCGGGATAAGTATAGTTGACCAGATGCCACGCGTCATCTGCCACCTTTTCTATATATGGAGCTCCTTCGGTCACGGGATGCTTGTCGAAACCATTATAGCTGGTCTCGTTTACGAAGTATATGATGGCCTCGCTCACGCCCTGTAGGTGCAGGGTAGAGTCGGTAGGCGTGATACTTCCATCTGTGTTTCGTATGCTCAGTATGGAGCAGAAATGCGTGCTGTTCTCTGGCTCCCCCATGGCATGACCAGTAAGTGTGAGCTGGTTGCCTGAAGCTTTTACCTGATGAGGGATAAGCGATGTAAGCGAGATGTCGCAGTTGATGGCTTGTTTCTGTGATGCGGTGAGCCTGATGGCTATCACTTTATCTGGATGTGAAGCGAAGTACTCCCTGGTGTAGCTAACCCCTTCACGGCTATAGCGAAGTGTGGCTATGGCGCTGTCGAGACTGAGCTGACGGTAGTACTGGGTGGCTTGTCCTGGGTTTTGGTCCTTGATGTTGATGATGGCAAGAGGCTGATAATACTCCGAATTGTGCCCTTGCACATGCAGCTGAAGTGAGTCGGCAGCCTTGTAATCTTCTCTGAAGAGTGCTTCCCTTATCTTAGGAATCCACTTGTAGGCTTCGCCTCCTTCCTGCCTGTCAACAGGTTTCCCCGTCCACAGGGTGATGTCGTTGAGGTAAATAGAATCGTTGTTGGCGCCTCCATATATGAGGGCTCCCAACTTGCCGTTGCCTATAGGCAAGGACTCTTCGAAGACTGTTGCAGGCTTGGTGTACCATAAGTTGAATGGCAACTTGTCCTGTGCAAGTCCTGGTAAACTGTTGGCTAAGAGTAGCGCTGAGAAAACAAACTTTCTCATGGTTTTGGGATTTAAGTACTAAAAGGGCGGACATTCTTGATAAGAAGTCCGCCCTGGTATAAATGGTTTAATTAAGCGTCAATATTAGCGTAGGTTGCGTTCTGCTCGATAAACTCACGGCGTGGCTCTACATCGTCTCCCATCAGCATAGAGAAGATCTCATCAGCATGAGCTGCATTCTCGATGGTGACTTGTTTGAGGAGTCGTGTCTTTGGGTCCATGGTGGTTTCCCAGAGCTGCTCGGGGTTCATCTCACCCAAACCTTTGTATCGCTGAGTGTGGATGTTCTTGTCTTCCACGCCTTCGCCATACTTGTCGATAAAGGCCTGGCGCTGCTGTTCTGTATAGCAGTATTCGCTCACCTTGTTCTTGAAAGAACATTTGTACAGTGGTGGAGTGGCGATATAGAGGTGTCCCTCCTCGATAACCTTTGGCATGAAGCGATAGAACAATGTCATAATCAGGGTGTCGATGTGTGATCCATCGACATCGGCATCCGTCATGATAATAATCTTGTCGTATCTCAACTTGTCTGTGTTGGCCTCCTTGCTGTCTTCTCCGTCTACTCCGAAGCGGACTCCGATGCTCTGGATGATGTTCATTACTGACTCCGCCTCGAACACCTTATGCCATTGCACCTTCTCTACGTTAAGAATCTTACCGCGCAAAGGAAGAATAGCCTGATGGAAGCGGTCGCGTCCCTGCTTGGCAGAACCACCAGCCGAGTCACCCTCGACAAGGAAAATCTCGCTCTCCTTAGGATCCTTGATAGAGCAGTCGGCCAACTTGCCAGGCAGACCTCCACCTGTCATAAAGTTCTTGCGCTGTACACTCTCGCGTGCCTTGCGTGCTGCGATACGTGCTGTAGCAGCCAAGACCACTTTTTCACAAATCTTCTTTGCCTCGTCTGGATGTTCCTCTAAATAGTCGGTCAAAGCTTCATTGACAGCCTGCTGTACGGCACCCTGCACCTCGCTGTTTCCAAGCTTGGTCTTGGTCTGACCTTCAAACTGCGGCTCAGCGACCTTGATAGAGATGACAGCTGTAAGACCCTCGCGGAAATCTTCAGGTGCAATCTCGACCTTGGCTTTCTCAATCTGCTTGGCTATGGTTGGCTCTGCTTCTGCGTATGCTTTCAGTGTGCGGGTGAGCGCCATGCGGAAACCAGTGAGGTGGGTTCCACCCTCGAAGGTGTTGATATTGTTTACATACGAGTGAATATTCTCGCTGTAATCAGTATTATACATGATGGCAATTTCGATAGGAATGCCCTGCTTTTCTGTCTTCAGATAGATGACATCGTCGAAGAGATGAGTGCGGTGACGGTCTACATAGCGAACGAATTCCTTCAAACCGTCCTTGGCATGGAACACCATCTGTTTTGTTTTTCCCTCTTCGTCGGGACGAAGGTCTGTCAGCGTTATCTTGATACCGGCATTAAGGAATGCCAACTCACGCATGCGGCTTGCAATAATATCCCATTTGTATATTGTAGTGGTGAAGATGGTTGGGTCTGGCCAGAACTGCTGGCGTGTACCGCGCTTGTCGGTCTCGCCAATCACCTTTACAGGATAGAGAGGCTTTCCCTTTTCGTATTCCTGCTGGTAGATCTTGCCTCCACGGAACACCTGAGACATCATGTGTGTTGACAGAGCATTAACGCAACTAACACCCACACCGTGCAAACCTCCGGAAACTTTGTAGGAACCTTTGTCGAACTTACCTCCGGCATGGAGCACTGTCATTACTACTTCGAGAGCAGACTTGTGCAATTTTTTATGCTCGTCTACAGGAATACCACGTCCGTTGTCTTCTACTGTGATAGAGTTGTCTTCGTTGATAGTTACCTCTATGTCTGTACAGTAACCTGCCATGGCCTCGTCGATAGAGTTGTCTACAGTCTCATTTACCAAGTGATGCAGACCTTTCTCGGAGATGTCACCGATGTACATCGCAGGACGTTTGCGAACAGCCTCAAGTCCTTCGAGAACTTGGATGTTGCTCGCTGAATAATTATTTGCGTTGTTTTGATTTTCTGCCATTTCTTTGTTTGTATTATTTCCGTGCAAAGATAACAAAAAAAAGCGAGAAAAGGGATAGAATGTTGCTAAAAAACCACAAAAAAGCGACGCTTATTTTTTTTATTTTTCCCTTTTATATTCAAAAGGGTCGTTTATGCTCCTTTTGTGGGTGAGTTCATGGATGTTTGGTAAACAAATTAAGGCTGCAATCCTTTCGGAATGCAGCCTTATGTATGTTTATCTCCTAATTTGAGATTAGCCCAACTTAGCGATATGCTGAGCAAGACCAGACTTCAAGTTAGCAGCCTTGTTGCTGTGGATGATGTTGATCTTAGCCAACTTGTCTAAAAGCTTCTGAACAGTAGGATACAGCTTTGTAGCCTCTTCCTTATCTGTCATGTTGCGCAACTTGCGTACAGCGTTACGCATGGTCTTTGCATAATACTTATTGTGCAGAGACTTTTTTTTGTCCTGACGGATTCTCTTGATTGATGATTTATGATTTGCCATCTTTTTTTATTATTATATATTCTACTTGTAGTCCCTAGCAGAGTCGAACTGCTCTTTAGAGAATGAAAATCTCTCGTCCTAACCGATAGACGAAGGGACCATTTGTTGTTTGCGGGTGCAAAGTTACTACATTTTTTTTGTTCTCACAAATTTTTTATGTGGAATTTTTCTTCAAATGCATATTTTTTCGTATTTTTGCCATAGTTTTGGTAAAAAAGGCGAGTAAATGGTTATAAAAACGAAAGCTGTTGTGCTACATGTGGTTAAATTCGGTGACAATCAACTTGTTGTTGATTTTCTTACCGAGGCATTGGGGCGTTTGTCTTTTATGATTCGTCTGCCTAAATCGGCGAAGGCTAAGGTGAAGCGTCAGTATTTTCAACCTCTTTCTGTTTTGTCCTTAGAGTTTGATTATCGTCCTAAGGCCAGTCTGCAACGGCTCAAGGATGTTTTCATTGCTGTTCCTTTTACAGATATTCCGGTTTCGCCCTATAAAATGTCTATGGCGATGTTCCTTTCTGAGTTCTTGTATTATACTACACGCCACGAGCAGGAGAACGTTTCCTTGTTCAGTTTTGTAGTGAGCAGTCTGCAATGGTTGGACTTGGCGCGTGAAGGGTTTGCCAACTTCCATATCGTTTTCATGATTCGTCTTACCTTGTTCTTGGGAATTGCGCCTAATGTGGAAGATGCGTCACAAGGTGGTTGCTTCGACCTGAGTGAGGGAATGTTTGTTGCCCCAGCATCTGTGCATTCGATGTTCTTGTCGAAAGATGATTCTTTGCGGATGCGCGATTTGATGAGGCTTCGCTTTCAAACAATGCACCTCTACACAATGTCACGGCAGGAGCGTAACAGATGTGTAGAGGTGATTATAAGTTATTATCGGTTGCACATGCCCGATTTTCCCGAATTGAAAACTCTCCCTATATTGAAGGAACTGTTTGTTTAAGCGAAACTGATGACGCCCTTTACTGGTTCGTCGCCCTCTTCTTTCTTAGTGGTTTCTTGCTGACCGGAGGCGATGTGGCGAATGTCTTCAAGCATCTGACGTGTACGCTTGTAGGTTGGAGTATCTTCCACTTGCATGATGACGTCCTCGTTGTCCAGGTCTTCAGGACGGAAGAGGAAGATATGTGGATGACGCTTGTACTGAGGTGTATTGCCGTCAGAACCATAGTAATGTTTTCTGCGGTCTTCTCGCTCAGCTCTTTTCTCTTCCTGTTCGGCGATTCTGCGTGTCTCTTCCTCTGTATGTTTTCTGAGATGTACGTTCATACCGTCTACATCCTCTATGCCGAATCCTGTTGCAAGAACAGTCACCTTTACCTTGTTGCCCAGCTCGGGGTCGATAGCCAATCCCCATTTCAGTTCGAAGTCGTCGCCAAAGTTGCCCATGAAGTCGTTGACGTCATTCATCTCGTCCATGGTGAGACCTGTGTTGTCTTTTCTCTCACTTGAGAAGGCAATACTGAGAAGAATCTTTTTGGAGTTGAACACATCGTTGTCGTTGAGCAATGGAGAGTTGAGCGCATCCTCGATGGCTTTCTTTACTCTGCCTTCTCCCTCGCCATAACCTGTACTCATGATAGCCACGCCACCATCTTTCAATACTGTCTTCACATCGTTGAAGTCGAGGTTGATGAGTCCGTGTACGGTAATGATTTCGGCGATACTCTTGGCTGCAATGCTCAGTGTATCGTCTGCTTTGCCGAAAGCATCGAGCACAGCCAGTTCTGGATAAATCTGACGCAGGCGCTCATTGTTGATAACGAGCAGAGCATCGACGTGCTTTGACATTTCCTCAACACCATCCAGAGCTTGGTCTATCTTCTTAGTTCCCTCGAAACGGAAGGGGATTGTAACGATACCTACGGTAAGAATGCCTAATTCCTTGCTTACTCTTGCTATGACTGGAGCTGCACCAGTACCGGTGCCGCCACCCATACCAGCTGTGATGAAGGTCATCTTGGTACCATCATTCAGCATGTTCTTGATGTCGTCCAATGTTTCTTCGGCTGCCTCGCGTGCTTTTTCTGGTTTGTTGCCGGCACCAAGTCCTTCCTTGCCTAATTGGAGATGTACGGGCACAGGAGAGTCGTTGAGAGCCTGATTGTCGGTGTTGCAGAGTACGAAACTCACATCATGGATGCCCTCTTTGTACATGTGATTGACTGCATTACCGCCGCCACCGCCTACACCAATTACCTTGATGATGCTGTTCTCTTTCTCTGGTTCTCCAAAATCCAGAATATGTGGAGTGTTATCTTGCATGATGAATATCTATATTAAATTTGTTGTTTGTATATATATTAAGAGGTGTAACTATTCTTCCTCAGAAATACTGTCTTCGACGAATTTCTTCAAGAATCGGAAGCCTCTGTGGAAGATGCTCTTCTCTTTCTTCTCTTTCTTGATTCGCTCAGCCTCCTCTTCGGCAGCTTTTCTTGCAGCCTCTTCCTCTTCTTCTATTTTCTTACGTGCCTCCTCTTCTGCTTTCTGCTTTTCGGCAGCAGTGAGAACTACGCCTGTTCCAACTGTATCGTTAGGATTTCGTGGAGTCTTATGTACATCATTGACAGTGGTGTGACCATCCTGATTGAACAGGTCGGTGTTGATTTCGTCGCCAGCACAGTTCATATTGCCTTTTGCCAACAATCCAAGAACAGTGTTCATCGTTCCGTCGTGGTTGGTGTATCTTGGATCTTTCGAGTTGACTGTCTGGTTGATGAACTTGGCAATTCTAATTTTGTCGATATGAGTGTGCATCTTGAAGGCCCTGCCAATCTCTGGCATATTGCTGCCGCCTCCGGTAAGGATGATGCCACCCAGCAGTTTGTCGGCATATTCTGCTGGAACCTGGAACCATACATTTTCCACGATTTCCTCAACACGTGCTTCCACAATCTCGATAAACTTTTTGCTTTCTACAACACGGTCTTTGTCTATCGGGTAGTTGAGTGTTGGGTCGATATTGCTGTTCTCTGTATAAGCCTTGCCATATTTGAGCTTCATCTTCTCGGCATCCTGTTCCTCGATTTGCAGGCTGGTGATGTCTTTTGTGATATTGTTGCCTCCCAGTGGGATGACTGAGAGATGACGCAAGATGCCCTTGCTGTAGACTGATACTGTAGTGGTGTCGGCACCTAAGTCGACAAGCATACAACCCGCTCTCTTCTCTGAGTCTGTCAGTATATGGTCGGCCAATGCCAGAGGTGCAAGATACATCTCGGCAATAGAGATGTGGGCATTCTCGAAACAAGTGTTGATGTTGTTGTAGAAAGTCCTGCGCCACAGGATATTCAGGAAGATGCCCTCGAGGTGAGAACACTGTATGCCAACAGGATCCAGCTGGTGCTGGCTGTCTATCTTGTATTCTTGGGTGATGGCATCAAGGATTTCCTGGTCTGGATAGGTCATATTGCGGTTGATGTCCATCAACTCGTTGATCATTTCCTGTGTGATGATGGTGTGCTCAGGCAGGTCTTTCACGATCACGTTCTTGATGCTGCGGATAGAACGGCCACCCACACCGACATAAACCTGTCGGATATCTTGCTTCAGTATTGCCTTCAACTTTTTGATGATATTGGTCAGGCAAAGACATGTCTGGTTGATATTGTATATCACACCTTTCCTGATGCAAGAAGACGAGTCTTCCTCCACTGTGGCAAGAACCGTGATGCTTCCATCCAGGTTCTTCTGTCCTGCTATACCTGTCATCTTTGATGAACCAAGTTCAATTGCTACGATAAATTCCTTTGGCATAGTTGTATCTATTTATCTATTTTTTATTTGCTGTGTTGTTTATTGCTGCCTCTTTTTGCAGATAATCTGGTTGTCGAACTCGATGTTGATGTACGAGTATTTGTTCCATCCTGCCTGTGAGAGTCCGTATTTGTAGAATTTCTCCAATCTGTCCATTTTCTTATTGACAAAATTGTTGATATCCTCTTCTCTTTTCCTCTTTGAGCTGCATTCAGGCAGGCGTCCTATATATACAATGTGGTTGCCTACTCTGGGTACCAGTTCTATGCTTCTGTCGGGCAGAACATTGATTTGCTCTATCTGGTTTCTCCATAACTCGTTGACCATAAGCGATTTGCTTAATAGTGAGATATAGTTCTGTGCAAACCATTTGTTGATCTGCCCTGTCGCAACAATGAGGTCGCTTGTATATTTGGTATTCGGCATCACCTGATAGTGGTCGTCAATATAGTAGTCCTCGTTGTTGGCGCTCTTTATCCGTACGATAGGCATTCGCTGTGTCAGATGGATGTCGACAAGGCCGTTTTGTGTCTTGTAGCATTCTGCTGTCTTGACAAAAGGACTGGTCTTCAGTGTCTCTTCTATTTTGCGGGCACTGATGTCGGTCATCTTCTTCTTCAGAGGGTACAGTTGCTTTGCTTCTAACCTTTTCTTTATTTCTTTAGCGTTCAGAAAACCATTCGTCATCTCGTCTTGTATGTTGATGTTCACCTTTGTGCAGACTTTCTTGCTTTCATCAGGTTTGTTAAACTTGGTGATAGCGAAAGTCAGGTAAACGCCGAGCATGAGGTCGAGCAAGATGATAATAGTCTTCTTCCAATTGATGCGCATTATATTTTTTCCTTTAGAATTTTTTCTATTTCAGGGACATAGTTGTCCAAGTCGCCAGCTCCGAGTATGACGAGCACGTCGAAGTCTCTGCTTCTTACGAGGTCGAGAACATCTTCCTTATGAATCATACTCTTCTCTACGCCTGGTTTGAGGTTGTCGTAGATGAGTTTGGAGGTGACTCCTGGTATAGGTTGCTCTCTTGCAGGATAGATGTCGCAGAGGATTACTTCGTCGAGCATGCTCAGACTGTCGGCAAAGTCCTTGTAGAAATCTCTTGTACGGGTGTACAGATGAGGCTGGAAGATAGCTGTTATCTTACGGTTCTTGTACAACTCGCTTAGGCTCTTTGCACTCTGGTAAATCTCCTTGGGGTGATGAGCATAGTCGGAAAGCAGTACCAACTTGTCGGTCTTAATCTTGAAGTCAAAGCGGCGAACCACTCCCTCGTAAGTCTTCATGCCCTGTCGCAACTCTTCTGCTGTGCAGCCATTGAGCTGTGCCATGGCCATAGCTGCCACTCCATTCTCTATATTGATAGGAACGGGTTGTCCTAAGATAACACCGGGCACGTTCTCAATAGGAGAAACAAAGTCGAATGTGATTTCGCCGTTGTCGATCTTGATGTTCTCGGCATGGAAGTCTCCTTCGTCGAGGCTGTATTCATATACGCGAACGCCTTCCTGTACATGCTGTTTCATCTCCAGGTTTTTGTGGATGATGAGGGCACCGCCAGGTTGGATGAGTTCTGTATAATGGCGGAAACTCTCCAAGTAGGCTTCCTTTGTGCCATAGATGTCAAGATGGTCGGGGTCGGTAGCTGTAATGACGCTCATCCAGGGACGAAGCCAGTGGAAACTGCGGTCGAACTCATCAGCCTCAATGACTACATAGTCGCTCTTGTCGGACAGGATGTAGTTGGTTCCATAGTTCTTTGAAATGCCTCCGAGGAATGCGTTGCAGTCGATATGACTCTCGTGCATGATGTGTGCGCACATGGTGGAAGTGGATGTCTTGCCATGAGTACCGGCCACGCATAGTCCTTTGTGTGTGCGGGTGAGTGTGCCCAATACCTGAGCACGTTTCTCGATGGTGAATCCATTCTGCTGGAAGTATACAAGCTCCTGATGGGTGGCGGGGATGGCAGGTGTGTAGATGACCAGCGTGTTCTTGGCATCCTTGCATGCAGAAGGAATCAGTTCCACATTCTCCTCATAGTGGATGAGCATACCTTCCTTTTCCAGTTCGTGTGTCAACTCGGATGGAGTCTTGTCGTAACCGGCTACGGTGAGCCCTTTCTTTAAGAAATATCTGGCGATGGCGCTCATTCCGATGCCGCCAGCTCCTACGAAATATACTGCTTTTATATCTTTGATTTCCATTATTTTGTTGCTAATTTTATGACTTCGTCGGCGATGACGTCGGCAGAGTTCTTCAGTCCTAATTTCTTGATATTCTCGCTCATAGAAGCGAGTTTCTGTGCATCCTCAACTATGCCGACAGCCTTCTTGATGAGTACTGTCGGTGCATCGGCATCTTTCACATAGATGGCTGCATCCTTGTTGACCAGTGCCATGGCGTTCTTGGTCTGATGATCTTCTGCTACATTTGGGCTTGGTACCAAGATGACAGGCTTGCCGATAAGGCAGAACTCGCTGATACTGCTGGCTCCTGCACGACTTATGACAAGGTCGGCTGCCTGATAGGCTGCCCCCATGTCGCTAATGAAATCGGTAACCTTCAGCATAGGAAGGTCTTTGTCTTTGAGCTGATTGACGATGCTTTCGTGGTAGTACTTACCTGTTTGCCAGATAAACTGTACGCCACTTTTTTCTATGATGTCCAGGTTCTGCAAGACACTTTCGTTGATGGTTCTTGCACCTAAACTTCCGCCTACGAGCAGAATTGTCTTCTTCTCAGGGTCCAGACCGAACTGCTTGCGTGCTTCCTCTTTAGTGAGAGTAGTGCTCAGCACATTCTGTCTTACGGGATTACCTGTCATGATAATCTTGTCGGCAGGGAAGAAACGCTCCATTCCCTCATACGCCACACATATCTTCTGGGCTTTTTTGGCCAGAAGCTTGTTGGTTACTCCGGCATAAGAGTTCTGCTCTTGAATGAGGCAGGGAATACCTTTGCTGGCACACACGTTGAGAGTTGGACCGCTTGCATAGCCTCCAACTCCTACTGCTGCCATTGGCTTGAAATCCTTGATGATCTTCTTAGCCATTCTTTGGCTTTTCCAGATTCTGAAAAGTACAGCGAAGTTCTTGAGCAAGTGTTTGCGGTCGAATCCGCAAATGGGCAAGCCTTTGATCTCGTATCCTGCTGCAGGGACACGTTGCATTTCCATTCTGCCTTTAGCCCCGACAAACAATATTTTTGCATCAGGACGCTTGGCTTTAATTGCGTTGGCAATAGATACGGCAGGGAAGATGTGTCCACCAGTTCCACCGCCACTAATGATAATTCTTAGCTCGTTATTCATATTTTTTCAGTTTCTATCGCAAAGGTAAATAAAAAAATCCATTTTATGGCATTTTTTATTTAAAATGTTGTTCTTTTTTATGCTGTAGCCAATTTTGGGTCAGTCTGCCTGTCATCTGCTCCTTCTTTCTTCTTGGCTGTTCTGCTGATGCTTAGGATAATACCCACATACATGCAGTTGATGATGGATGATGTTCCACCTCGGCTGATAAGAGGAAGTGGCTGTCCGGTAACAGGAGCGAGTCCTACGGCTACTGCCATGTTGAAAAGGGCCTGTGTGACGAGAAGAATGGCAAGTCCCATGGCAAGAAATGCCGGGAAATTGTTCTCACACCGGTTGGCTATTCTTCCTGTTCTGAAGAGCAGGATGATATATAGGAATGCGACAAAGAGTCCTCCCGGCACCCCCATCTCCTCAATGATGATGGCATAGATGAAGTCGGAGAAGGCCTGCGACAGGAAGTCGCGTTCTACAGAGTTTCCCGGACCTTTGCCCATGACGTTGGATGAGGCAATGGCAATATTGGCATGAGCCACCTGAGCATCCTTGTCAAGGTCTACCTCCTCTGGCGACACAGGCTTTGTGTCGAGGAAGTGGTCGATACGGGCTTTCCATGTATCCATACGGTGGAACATCTTCTGTACGGTATTCTTCTTCTCAGGTTGCTCTGTCGCTACCTGTTCGGTAAAGGTGTCGTTTGTCTTTGCCAACTTCTCTTCGTCATGCCCCAACAGCATGACCATCGAGATGGCGAAGACGATGGTGAGCAGTACAATACCAGCAAGCTTTCCGAGCAGTTTACCAGGCACTCTTCCTATGAACATCATGAAGAAAATGGTGAAACACAAGAGCATGGCTGTAGACATATTCTCGAGCATGATGGGGAAAATCATAACGGCGCTGATTGTCAGGATGTATTTGAATGCCCGCTTGTCAGCTCCGTTCTCGTTCTGCATGGCACTTAGAATCTGTGCTACTGCAAGTACGAGTGTTCCCTTGGCTATCTCGGAAGGCTGAAACTGGATGCCCACGAGGCTGATCCATCTGGATGCGCCATTGGTAGACTGTCCAGCCAACAGTACCCACAGAAGTAAGACTATAGAGATAAAAATCATGAAAGGAGTCACGATTTTGAAATACTTGCACTTGACCTTCAGCATGCAAATCATGACGAAGACACCGCCAACCAGGATAGCCATGTGCTTGATGACTGGCCCCATGAAGTTTCCGCTCTTGTACGACAGCGTACTTGAGGCTGAGTAAACCTCAATGATGCTGATCATACAGAGGAAGAAAAACACCATCCAGATGACTTTGTCTCCCTTGAATATGTTACCTATTTTGTTGCTCATTTCTCTTTTTTGTCTTCCTCTTTGTCTTTAGTCTTTCTGTCTTTTACAGTTGTCGGGCAAGTGTCTTGAACTGTTCGCCTCTGTCTTCCATGTTTTTGAACAGGTCGAAGCTTGCACAACATGGACTCAGCAGAACAGTGTCGCCTTCTTTTGCCATCTTGTGGCAAGCTGCGATACAGTCTTTCATGCTGTGAGTATCACAAACAGGAATGCCAAGACAGTCGAAGTTGTCGTGTAACTTCTTGTTGTCGGCTCCCAAATATACCAGTCCTACACACTTTTGCTTTACCAGTTCTGTGATGTGGCTGTAGTCGTTGCCCTTGTCCTTTCCTCCCAAGATCAGGATGGTAGGTGTCTTCATGCTTTCGAGTGCATACCAGCAGGCATCTACGTTGGTAGCCTTTGAGTCGTTGATGTATTGCACGCCGTTCACCTTGCATACTTTCTCCAGGCGGTGTTCCACGCCAGGAAAGTCGCCCAGGCTCTTGCGGATCGTAGCCTCGTCAATTCCTGCAATATGGCAGGCAAGTCCTGCTGCCAGGCTGTTGTAGATATTGTGTTTGCCTGTAAGGCTCAGCTCAGCTTCTGGCATGGCGAAAGGAGTAGGGTAGTCGAGTTTGTAGAGTCCGTCCTCTATGTATCCTACACATCCTTCCTCCTTGTTCTCAGCAAACGGACAGATTCTTGACTTCAGATTGTATTTCTCAATCTCTTTCTTCACGATGGGATCGTCGTTCCAATAGATGAAACTGTCTTCTTCTGTCTGATTTTGTGTGATACGCATCTTGGCGTCCACATAGTTTTGCATGCAGAAGTCGTAACGGTCCAGGTGGTCGGGTGTGATGTTGAGAAGGATGGCTATGTTGGCGCGGAACTTGTACATATTGTCAAGCTGGAAACTGCTCAGCTCGATGATGTAGTACTTGTGTGGCTCCTCTGCAACCTGGAGGGCAAGGCTGTTTCCGATGTTTCCTGCCAGACCTGCATCCATGCCTGCCGCCTTGAAGATGTGGTATATGAGTGATGTGGTTGTGGTCTTGCCATTGCTGCCAGTGATGCACACCATCTTGGCGTCAGTATATCTTGCGGCAAACTCTATCTCGCTGATGATAGGTGTGCCCTGCGCCATCAGTTTCTGAATCATGGGAGCCTCTTTAGGAATACCCGGGCTCTTGATGATTTCGTTGGCATTCAGTATTTTCTCTTCTGTATGGTGGCCTTCTTCCCATTCTATCTGGTGGTCATCAAGCAGCTTTTTGTATTTGTCCTTGATTTTTGACATGTCGGATACAAATACATCAAAACCTTCTTTCTTGGCAAGTACGGCAGCTCCAGCTCCGCTTTCGCCAGCACCTAAAATTACAATTCTACTCATATTTTTTATCTTATCTTCAATGTTATAATTGTTAAGGCAGCAAGAATGATGGTGATAATCCAGAAACGGATTGTTATCTTTGATTCGTGGATGGCACCATGTGGCTTCTTGATGAGATACTTACACTCAGGGTCGAGCTGGCTGTCCTGTGTTCTGAAGTTGTCGTGGATAGGCGTTCTCTTGAAGATGCGCTGCTTGATACCTTTACGCTTGCCTAATTTATAGTAGTATACCTGTACGATGACGCTGAGGCTTTCTACGAAGAAGATGCCACAGAGAATAGGCAGCATGAGCTCTTTGTGGATGATGATGGCTCCCACGGCAATAATGCCGCCAATGGTCAGCGAGCCTGTATCGCCCATGAATACTTGTGCGGGATAGGCATTGTACCACAGAAAGCCAATCAATGCTCCAATGAAGGCGCAGAAGAATACTACGAGCTCCTCGGAGCCAGGTATGTACATGATGTTGAGGTAGGCGGCATATTGGATGTGGGAAGACACATAGGCCAGTATGCCCAATGCCACACCTATGATGGCAGAGTTGCCTGCACACATTCCGTCCATACCGTCATTCAGGTTGGCTCCGTTGGATACAGCGGTCACGACAAAGATAGTCATCAGGACGAAGAGAATCCATCCTGCTGCCGTCTTGTATTTGCCGCAGAATCCCATGATGCGTGAGTAGTCAAGGTTGTGCCCCTTGATAAATGGTATGGTGGTCTTCAGCGACTTGGTAGACTCTGCCCTGTGCTTGACAACCATCTCCTGTCCTTGACGCTCGATGGCTAAGTTCTCGTTCATCTTGACATCAGGTGAGGCCCACAGCACCAAGCCAACGATAAGTCCGATGCCGAGCTGTCCCACTATCTTGTATTTTCCTTTCAGTCCTTCCTTGTCGCGCTTGAAAATCTTGATGAAGTCGTCCATACCTCCCAGGAATCCCAGCCATACGGTGGTGATGAGCATCAGTATCAGATAGATGTTGCGCAAACGTCCCAACAGCAGTACCGGTATGAGTATTGCCATGATGATGATGACGCCACCCATGGATGGAACTCCTATCTTCTTGACACCAAATGGGTCGATGCTGGCATCGCGCTGAGTTTCAGTTATCTGCTTGCTTTTGAGATATTTGATGAACTTCTCGCCAAACCAAGCAGAGATAACCAACGAAAGAATGAGAGCCAGGAGGGCACGGAAAGAGATGTAACCCCACATGTGGGAGCCGGAAATGCCCCATTGCTCTAAAAATCTAAAGAGATAGTATAACATTTTCTTCTTTTATTATTTCTTGTTAATACCGAAGATGCCGCGAATCACTTCCTTGTCGTCGAAGTGGTGTTTCACGCCCTTGATTTCCTGGTAGTCCTCGTGGCCTTTGCCTGCCACCAGAATCACATCGCCCTTCTTTGCCATCATGCATGCTGTTCGGATGGCCTCTTTGCGGTCTACGATGCTGATGACTTTCTTCATCTGCTGTTCGTTCAGACCAGCCAACATGTCGTTGATGATGTCCTGTGGCTCCTCGAAACGGGGATTGTCGCTGGTGATAATCACCTTGTCGCTTTGTTTGACGGCTTCTTGTGCCATGAGTGGTCGCTTGCCCTTGTCGCGGTTTCCGCCTGCACCACATACGGTGATGACTTCTCCCTTTCCGTTGAGCACCTCATGTATGGCATTGAGCACATTCTCGAGAGCATCGGGAGTATGAGCATAGTCAACGATGGCTGTGTAGCCTTCTGGTGACTGGATGGGTTCGAGACGTCCGTTCACGCTGTGCAGTGTGCTCAGTACTACAAGCACATCTTCTGGCTTTTTGCCCAGCATGATGGCTGCGCCATATACTGCCAGCAGATTGCTTACGTTGAATTTACCAATAAACTGCACGCCTACTTCTCTGCCGTCCACATCTAAGTACATGCCTCCGAAATGGCATTCCAGGATTCTTGCCTTGAAATCGGCCATGCTCCGTGTAGAGTACGTCTTGATGGTGGCTTTTGTGTTCTGTACCATGATCATGCCGTTCTTGTCATCGGCATTGGTAATGGCAAAGGCCGACTTTGGCAGACCGTCGAAGAAGGCCTTCTTGGCATTGCGATAGTTCTCGAAAGTCTTGTGATAGTCGAGATGGTCGCGTGTGAGGTTGGTGAAGATGCCGCCTGTGAATGTCAGACCGCCGATACGCTTTTGTGCTATGGCGTGCGAAGAGCATTCCATAAAGGCATACTCGCATCCTGCTTCTACCATCTTGCTCAGCAGGAGGTTGAGCTCGATTGGGTCGGGAGTGGTGTGGTCGGCAGGAATAGCTTCGTCCTCGATATAGTTGCAGACGGTAGACAGCAAGCCGCACTTATGTCCGAACTTGCGGAACATATTATATAATAAGGTGGCGATGGTGGTCTTTCCGTTTGTTCCAGTCACACCCACCAGCTTCAGTTTCTTGGATGGATCGCCATAGAACAGGGTGGCAACTTTTCCCACTGCGTCCTCTGTAGATTCTACTTTCACGTAGGTGACGCCTTCCACCTTCTCCTCAGGCATGTCTTCGCACAGAATGGATTTGGCGCCAAGCTCGATGGCTTTGGGTATAAACTTGTGACCATCTACTTGCGTTCCCTTCATGGCAACGAACAAATGGCTATCTTTGATTTTTCGAGAGTCAATGTTCACTCCTGTAACCTCGGTCTCCACATCGCCTGCTATTTCCACAGGCTGAATGTTCTTGAGTAAATCTTGTAGTTTCATATTCTGTTTCTTTGATGTTTCTATACATTATTATATATTATAGGTCGAGTGTGAGTGCGCAGACTTGTCCTTTCTTGATTTTTGTTCCTGGTACAAGACTTTGTTTTACTACTTTTCCACGACCGTAAATTCTGGTCTTTATGCCTCGGCTTTCCATCATGAAGATAGCGTCTCTTGCTCCCATGCCCGATACATCGGGTACGGCATTCTTGCTGTATTGCTTCTCCTTGATGAGCAGTACTTTCTTCTTTCCTTCCTTCTCGGCCTTTCCCCATATAGGATTGCTTGTTGCATAACTGCCCGACCAATTGGTGGCGGTGTTTATTCCGAGATGCTTCAGCACATAGTCGGCAGCCAGTATGTTGCCCGACTTTACGTCTGGCAAGAAGACAGAGGCTGAGTCGCGGGCATCTTTCACATCGAGTTTCAGACTCTGTGCCATGATGCCTTCTGAAATTTCATGAAAGACCTTTCCACTCATCGTGCCGCCCGAAGCTGGGAGTCCCGATTTCTGAATGCAGACGATGCAGCTGTATTGAGGAGCATCGGCAGGGAAATAGCCTGCGAAACTGACGAGGTAGTTTGTTCCTCCGTTCTTGTATCCTCCCGCACCTTTAGATATCTGGGCTGTACCCGTCTTGCCTGCCACCTTGAAATTGGGTGAGCCTGCCTTACGTCCCAATCCCACACTTACCACTTGCTCCAAGATGGTCTGCAGTTCTTTGATGCTTTTTTCCTTGGCTATCTGTGGTCGCATGACTTCTACTGGGAACTCTTTGAGGGTTTCTCCGTTCTTCACCACTTTGGTGACGAAGCGCGGACGAACCATCTTTCCGTTGTTGGCTACTGCGTTGTAGAATGTCAGCGTGCTGATGGGCGGAACCTGTGTCTCGTATCCTATACTCATCCATGGCAGGGCAGTCTTGCTCCAGTTGACGTATTGTCCACGGCTGTTCTTGCGAGGCATACGGATGATGGCAGGTGTAGAGCCCACCAATGGTATTCTCAGATTGTCTCTCAGTCCGAGACGGTCTATTCCCTGCACAAACTTCTCTGGATGTTTGTGGTAATGGTCGTCTATGATTCGGCTTACTCCGATATTGGAGCTGTACCACAGGGTCTGCGCCAAGGTAAGCATTCCGTAGCCTCCCTTTCTCCAGTTATGGTCTTTCATGTCTCGACCATACATGTTCCATACACCGTTTCCTGTCTCCACTCGGCACAGGGTGTCAACCACTCCGTCATCCAAGGCTACAAGCAGCGAGGCTGGCTTGAATACAGAGCCTGGCTCCAGCAAGTCGCTGACGGCATGGTTTCTTACTTCCCGATATTCGCCGTCATCACACTTCTCCAGGTTGACGATGGCTTTCACATCTCCCGTATGCACTTCCATGACGATGGCTACGCCCACATTTCCGTTGATTTCCTTCAACTCCTGCTCTAATGAGCGTTCTGCCAGGTCTTGCATGCTCACGTTGATGGTGGTCACGATGTCGGCTCCGTCTATAGGTGGCGTGTCGGTAATGTTCAGGTATTTGTTTAGCACTTTCTTGCGCTGCACGATTCCGTTGGTTCCTCTCAGGATGGAGTCGTATGAGAGTTCCAGTCCGAAGCGGGCAGTATCCTTGGCACCAAACAAGGCTCCGATGGTTCTGCCAGCCAGTCCTCCGAATCCACGTGTTCGGGCGTTGTATTCTTCCCAATGGAAACCGCTGCTGTTCTTTCCCAGGTTGAATACCGGAAGGGCTTTCACCTCGGTGAACGTGTTGTAGTTGATGCGGCGTGGATATAAAGACCAGTGTCGGCTTTGTTTCTTTCTTCCCTCGTCTATGTGTCGCTTGAATTCGGTGAATGTCAGTTCGGGGAAAATCTTACTCAGCCCCATACAGATGGAGTCTTCCTTGACGTCCCACAGTGAGTCGTTGCCAGCTTCTTTGAGTGCCTTGAAGTCCATGAAGAGCTTATACTCAGGCAGCGAACTGGCCATCAACTGTCCGTCGCAACTAAGGATGTTTCCTCGGGTAGGCTTCACGGTTACAGAATCTTTCTTCTGTCGCTGTGCCACCTTCATCCAGTAGTCGCGCTTGGCCGTTGCTATGTATATGGATTTTCCTACGATGCAGAGTGCAAAGACCGTCATGACGATGGCTATGGCGCTGTATCGTGGCATCACTCTTTTATTGTCAAATTTACTCATTCTCCGGTACGTTTATGATGTATGGTGGCTGGGTGGCAATGTGCAGGACGCTGTCTTTGTTGTTCTGAAGCATTTTCAGCACGTTGCTCTCTCGGCTTCTTTCTGTTATCTGGCTGCTGCTCGACAGGGCTTTGTATTTGGCGTTCTGCAGTTCCTCCTGCAGTTGGTCTATCTCTATCATGTCCTGTTGTATGCTGTATCTGTTGGATATGTATATGATGATAAAGAACACCACTAACACGATGAGCCATATCTGCCGGCGTATCACTTGTGCCGTCAGAATGTCGCCGCCCAAAATCTTTCTCAGGGTGAAGCTCGACGATAGGGGCGCCTCGTCTTCTATGGCTTGTTTGGCGATGGCTTCCTTGAGCGACTCTTCGTGTTCCTCTCCCTCAGCCGGCTCCTTTGGGTCGTCTGAGTCTTGCGGCTTTTGTGAGGCTTTCGTTTCTTTTGCCTCTTTTGCCTTCTTGCCCAGCTCTTGAGGAGCGGGTATCTCGGCAGTCTTGCTGTCGGCCTTCGCTTCCTGGTCTTCCCTTATTTCTTTTTCTTTCATTTCTTTTCTGCAATTCTAAGTTTGGCGCTTCGGCTTCTTGGGTTTCTCTCTTGCTCCTCCTGGTCGGGGATGATGACCTTGTTGTTGATGAGTCTGAAGGGAGATTCTATTCTTCCGTAGAAGTCCTGCACCACTTTTCCCTCTGGGTTTCCCGTCTTCATCACGTTTTTCACGATTCGGTCTTCCAGCGAGTGGTAAGTGATGACCGACAGTCTTCCGCCTGGTTTCAGGATTTCTGTCGCAGCCTTGAGCATTTCCTTCAGGGCATCCATCTCGTGGTTTACCTCTATTCGCAGGGCCTGGAACAGCTTGGCCATGTCTTTTTTCTCTCGCTCGCGCTTGAAGAAAGGCTCCACTACGTGTATGAAGTCGGTCGTTGTCTCTATCTTTTGGCTGCTTCTTGCTTTGACGATAGCTGCAGCTATGCGCCGGGCGTTGCGCAGTTCGCCGTACAGGTAGAAGATGTCTGCCAGTGCCTCCTCCTCGTATTCGTTTACGATATCGGCAGCAGTCTTGCCCGCTCTTTTGTTCATTCTCATGTCGAGCGGAGAGTCGAAGCGGAAGGAGAAGCCTCTGCTCTCATCATCGAAATGATGGCTCGATACACCCAGGTCGGCAAGCAACCCGTCAATACCTTCCTCGCCATAGTAGCGCATCCAGTTCTTCAGGTATCTGAAGTTGGAGCATACGAAGGTGAAGTGCTCATTGGGGATGACGTTCTGTTCGGCGTCGGCGTCTTGGTCGAAGCTGTACAGGTGACCGTTGTCGGCTATTCGTGAGAGTATCTCCTTAGAGTGGCCTCCGCCTCCAAAAGTAACGTCCACATACACTCCTCCAGGATGTATGGACAGACCGTCTACGCTTTCTTTGAGAAGCACAGGCACGTGGTATGTATTGTTGTCGATTAATCGCATGTGTACCTATTTAAATAAGAATTCGGGTTCAAAGGTACACAAAAATCCTCATATCTGTTTACTTTTTCTTGCAAAATTTATAAAACTTAATAAAATGAGGTCGCTTTTTGTCTTGTGTCAAGAGTTGGCGAGTGTTCTTCCAGAATGCTTAAAGTGAGCTTCAGACATAAAAATGAAAGACAAAAGCTATATAAATCGACTGTTTTTTCATCAAAAACATCGTATTTTATCATTTTTTCATCAAAAATGGCACGTATTTAAAAAAGTTGAGTTATTTTTGCACGTACTTTAGATGTTTTTACAGCAAACATGAGCGAATCTATAGAGAAAACGATTGACATAAGCAGGATTTTGAAGAGCAAGATGGGAGCAAAGGCAAAGTTTGTGCCCTCTTTTCTTGTGTCCTGGCTCAAGAAGACCGTTCACGAGGATGAAGTGAACCGCTTCTTGTGGGAAAGTCGTCATCTTCAGGGTACCGAGTGGCTTACTGAGTGCGTGAAGTATCTCAAGATGAACATACAATTGGAGGGAGTGGAGAATCTGCCCGACAAGAACGATGGCAAGCTTTATACCTTCGTGTCCAATCATCCGTTGGGAGGACAGGACGGCGTGGCGCTTGGCTCCATCATTGGCACCCATTATGACGGAAAGTTCCGTTATCTTGTGAACGACCTGCTTCTTAATCTGCCAGGTCTCAAACCCGTCAGTATAGGCATCAACAAGACGGGACGCCAGAGCCGTGACTTCCCCCGTATGGTGGAGGCTGGCTTCCAGAGCGACAATCACATGCTGATGTTCCCTGCTGGTCTCAACAGCCGCAAACAGCCAGATGGCAGTATTCGCGACTTGCCCTGGAAAAAGACATTTATCTCAAAGAGTGTGGAGTATCAGCGCGATGTGGTGCCTATCCATTTCAGCGGACAGAACTCGGAGCGCTTCTATCGCATCGCCCGATTCAGCGACAAGTATTTGCCTTTCAACTTAGCCATGCTTTTCTTGGTCGACGAGATGTACCGGAACGTGGGAAAGGACTTCCGTATCGCCTTTGGCAAGCCCATACCCTGGCAGACCTTCGACAAGAGCAAGACTCCCACAGAATGGGCGCAATATGTAAAAGACAAAGTTTACGAATTATAGAAAGTTACATCATAGATTATGGAAGAAGATATAATTCAGCCAATAGACAGGGACTTGTTGAAGAGTGAGCTCACTCCCGACAAGCAGCTTCGTATGACAAACAAGAGTCATAACGAAATCTATATCGTGACAGCCAACGACTCTCCCAATGTGTTGAAGGAGATAGGCCGTCTTCGTGAAATCGCATTCCGTACAGCAGGAGGCGGCTCGGGCAAGTCGATGGATTTGGACGAGTTCGACTTTGGAGATAATTGTTATAAGCAGCTCATCGTGTGGAATCCTGAGGCCGACGAGATTATTGGCGGTTATCGTTATCTCTTGGGTAAAGACTGGAAACTCGATGCTAAAGGACAGCCTATATTGGCTACGAGTCATATGTTCCATTTCTCAGACAAGTTCCTTAAGGAGTACATGCCTTATACCGTGGAGTTGGGACGTTCCTTTGTCTCATTGGAATATCAGAATGTGCGCATGAACAGCAAGAGCATCTTTGCGCTCGACAACCTGTGGGATGGTCTGGGAGCTCTTACTGTGCTCTATCCCGAGCTGAAATATTTCTTTGGCAAGATGACGATGTATCCGTCTTATATTCGCCGTGGTCGCGACATGATTCTCTATTTCCTCAAGAAGCATTTCGATGATAAGGAGAATCTTGTTATCCCGATGAAACCATTGAAAATAGAGACTCCAGAGAGTGAGCTGAAGGCGCTCTTTACCGAAGATGACTTCCGTGCCGACTATCGCATTCTCAATCGCGAGGTACGTGAGTTGGGCTACAACATTCCCCCTTTGGTGAATGCTTATATGAATCTCAGTCCTACGATGAAGCTTTTCGGCACAGCCATCAATTATGGTTTTGGTGATGTGGAGGAAACTGGTATTCTGATTGCTGTCGACGAGATCTTGGAAGAAAAGCGTGTGCGCCATATTAACAGTTTCATAGCCGAGCATCCGGAGGCATTGAAGATAACAAGTGGTGCCAACAATATTATTTATAAGGAAAAGGAAGGCGAGTAAACCTTATCCGTTTTATAAAAGACATTCAACTTCCGAGTGGAGTAAAAGTTGGAGAAGTAAAACAAGATACTAAAGAAGCGTTTCGTTCATTCGAGGCGCTTTTTTAGTATTCTTGTTTATGAATGTCTACGATTTTTAACTTGCTGATAAAACGAAGTTACTTGCGATGGACAATGCAAGTACTTGTTTTTTCTATTTATTCTGCTGAAAAGCTTTAGTATATATATTCATCGGGGCGCTATGGTTAACTGCGAAAAAATAATTTCCCAGTTGAGAAAAAATATTTTTCCAGTTGGGCAGATTCTTTTTCCCAGTTATGTGGCGCTTTTCGGATAATTATTGCATGAATATACAGTATAAATATGCGTTCGTGTTTTCCGTTTCTCTCCCTCACGCCCTATACGATAGGCAGGCTGATACCGTTTATCTTCTGATAGATGTCGAGGGCGTAAATGTCGGTCATTCCGCTGATATAGTCGATGACAGCCATGATTCGCTCCTCTATATTCTCGTTGTTGATGTCGTACTGACTGCTTACCCGTCGCAACAGTTGTTGAGAGTCGAAACGTTCGGGCGTGATAGCTGCATTGACAAACACTTCCATAAGTGTAGCCATAATCTTGTAACCTGACAGTTCGATGTCAAGTACAGGCTTGCTGTGGTAAATCTTTGCAAACGAAGTCTTCTCGCATTCTTTGTAGGCATTTCGCTGTTGCTCGGCGATATGGTCGATGAGGCTTCCCTCGAATGTTCCTGCCAAAATCTCCTTCTCATGCTCCAGGAAGGCCGTTACACATTCGTTCTCCAGTCGGCCGATGGCGCTGGCTCTCATGTAGACCACCTTCTCGTTCTCGTCGGTCACGCCTTCTTCCTTGATGCGCTCCTTAATCTTATTTTGGTTTTCCTTGTCGAAGAATCCCAACAGCAGTCTCTCCGTCTCTTCGTAAGACAGAATCTTGAGTTTGTGGGAGTCTTCGATGTCCATGATTTCGTAGCAGATGTCGTCGGCAGCCTCTACCATATATACCAACGGATGACGGGCGTATCTTAGAGGCTCACCAGGTTTTGACTTGCAAAAAATGCCCAATTCATCGGCCACTTTCTGGTACGAGTCCTTTTCCAAGGTGAAGAAACCGAACTTGCCATGACTTCCAGCCAACTGGCTGGCGAATGGATATTTTACGATAGAAGCCAGCATGGAGTAGGTCATGACGAAGCCGCCTTTGCGTCTTCCCTTGAATTGGTGGGTCAGTATGCGGAAGGCATTGGCGTTGCCTTCGAAGTGAGTGATATCTTGCCAAAACTCCGGTGAAACCAGCTCTTTTACTGCTTTTCCTGCTCCCTCGCTGAAGAAAGTCTGTATGGCTTTCTCTCCAGAATGGCCGAAAGGAGGATTGCCCAAGTCGTGTGCCAGGCAGGCTGCGCTCACGATAGTTCCTATTTCCTCAAAGAGAGTATCCTTCAGTTCTGGGCGCTTTTCTATGATACGTTTCGAGATGTCGTTGCCCAACGACATTCCTACACTCGATACTTCCAGACTGTGGGTCAGTCGGTTGTGTACAAAGATAGAACCAGGCAAGGGGAAAACCTGAGTCTTGTTTTGCAGTCGTCTGAAAGCCGACGAGAAGATGAGCCTGTCGTAGTCGCGTTTGAACTCCGACCGGTCGTCGTGGCGCTCGGCATGCTTATGCTCCTGTCCGAAACGCTTGTTAGATATGAGTTTAATCCATTCCATATCGCAAAAATACAGCAATCCTGACACAATACAAAATAAAAAAGCATTTATTTTTTATAAAATCTATCATTTTCGTCATGAAAATGCCTAAATGTGCCCGAAAAACATTATTTTTGCATCTTAAAAGAATGAACATGATGAAAGTACAAATTATCAACCGTGGGCATCAGCCGTTGCCAGCTTATGCCACACCCCAGAGCGCAGGTATGGACCTGCGTGCCAATATCGACGAATCTATCGTGCTTCACCCCATGGAACGCCGGCTTGTACCTACAGGCCTTTTCATGGCTTTGCCAGCAGGCTTCGAGGCACAGATACGTCCTCGCAGTGGGTTGGCATTGAAACATGGAATAACTGTTCTTAATACCCCAGGCACTATTGATGCCGATTATCGAGGCGAGATCATGGTTCTGCTCATCAACTTCTCGCAGACCGACTTTGTCATCAATGATGGTGAGCGTATTGCCCAAATGGTGATTGCCAAGCACGAAAATGCTGAATTCATCGAAGTAGAGACGCTCGATAAAACCGAGAGAGGTGCTGGTGGCTATGGTCATACAGGTGTAAAATAAATATAGATACATACAATTAATCTGTTGTGAATAGAATCAATATTTTGAGACAAGTATTCTTGGGCTTCATAAGCTTTATGGCATTCCTGACAGCTATGCCCGTGCAGGCTGCCGATGGTTTGACGGGCAATGACCGCAAGCGTTACGACTACTTCTTTCAGGAGGCGGCCCGTCTTCAGGCTTTGGGCCGTTACGGCGATGCATTCGAGCTTTTTGAGCATGCCCGCAAGATCAATCCACGTGCTGCTGAGGTGTATTACTATCAGTCGATGTACTATCAGCAGATGAAGCAAGACTCCTTGGCTCAAGACTGTCTGGCGCGTGCCATCACCTTGGCTCCATCCAATCTTACCTTTCGCGAGCGGATGGCACAGTATTATGTTGCCAATCAGCAGTACGACAAGGCTATCGAAGCTTATGAAGGCATCTTCGCTCAGAATCACGACAATACCGATGCGCTCTATATGCTGTTGCGCCTTTATCAGCAGCAGAAAGAATATCCACAGATGCTGAAAACCCTCAACCGCTTGGAGACAGAAGAGGGCGAGAACGAGAAGTTCACGCTTGAGAAGATGCACATCTACGAGTTGATGAACGATTCCAAGTCAGCCTACAAGGAACTCAAGTCGCTGACCGAGGCGCATCCGCTTGATATGATTTATAAAACCATGTTGGGCAACTGGCTTATGGAACACCAGCGCCGGAAAGAGGCCTACAAGTTGTTTACCCATGTGCTCGAAGAAGAGCCTGACAACTCGTATGCCCAGATGTCGCTTTACGACTATTATAATGCCACCGACCAGAAAGAACAGGCTCACACCATGCTCGACCGCATTCTGTTGGGCAAGAAGACCGACCTGGATACCAAGTTGATGATGATTCGCTCGTTCATACAGGATAACGAGAGCCATGGTGCCGATTCAACCCAAGTCATCGCTCTTTTCGACAGAATGCTGGCTCAGCCCAAGCCCTCGGCAGACATCGCAGAGTTCCGTGCTGCCTATATGAATATTAAGAAAATGCCGATGGATACGGTCAATGCCGCTTACCGCAAGGTGCTCGAGATAGCTCCCGACCGTAGTGAGTCGCGCATCCAACTCATTCAGAATCTATGGGAAAAGAAAGACTACGACGAGGTTATCCGCCTGTCTAATGCTGCCCATGACTACAATCCGGAAGAGATGGTATTCTATTACTTTGGCGGTATGGCGCACTATATGAAGCATGAGGAAGATGCCACGCTCGAAGAGTTCCGCCGCGGAGTGGGACAGATCAACAGCAAGAGCTCTCCCGATTTGGTGTCCGACCTTTATATGATCATGGGCGACATACTTCATGGAAAGAACCGTCAGGCAGAGGCTTTTGCCGCTTACGATTCCTGTCTGCATTGGAAACCCGACAATGTTCCTGGACTCAACAATTATGCTTACTACATCAGTCAGACGGGCAAGAACCTGCAGAAGGCAGAGTTGATGAGCTACAAGACCATCAAGGCAGAGCCCAAGAACTCCACCTATCTTGATACTTATGCGTGGATTCTCTTTATGGAGGAACGTTATGCCGAGGCCAAAACCTATATCGACCAAACCTTGGCGTATAGTGATTCAACGGCCGACAACAGTACCGTTATTGAGCATGCAGGCGACATTTATGCCATGAACGGACTTACCGACCAGGCTGTGGCCTACTGGAAGCAGGCACAGAAAGGCAGCCAGGACCCTGATGCTCTGAAGGTGAAAATCGAGTGCAGGAAATATATGACAGAAAGTGAAATCATTAAATATAAGCGAAAATGGAAAAAAACAAAATAATGAAACTGGCAGCATTCTGTCTGCCCTTGATGTTGCTGGCATCGTGTGGCACCAAGAAACAAATTATCTCTGATGGCGTGAGCACCAAGAACTTGCCACATCAGGAGGTGAAAAGTGTAGAGACCGAACGCATGCAGAAACTGGCTTTTGTACAGAAGGTGTCCGACAATCAGGTGTACGCCAAGAACATTACGGGCAGCATAAACTTCACCATCCGCATGGGAGAGAAGAAAATTTCGGTAGATGGTGCGCTTCGAATGCGTAAGGACGATGTGATACGTCTACAGTTGTATGCTCCCATCCTGGGCTTCGAGATTGGCCGTCTGGAGTTTACCCCCGATTATGTACTCATCATCGACCGTTATCACAAACAGTATATTAAGGCCGACTATAATCATGTAGACTTCCTGCAGAAGCAGGGCATCAACTTCTATTCGTTGCAGGCGCTGTTCTGGAATCAGCTTCTCTTGCCTGGAGCCAAGCAGGTGAAGGAGTCTGATCTGAAGAAGTTTGATGCCGATTTGGCTGTAGAGGGAAACGAAGTGCCAGTCACCTTGAAGAATGGCAACATGACGTATGCCTGGACTTCCCAGCGTGCCACAGGTCGTATAGACAAAGCCGACGTGGAGTATGTCAGTTCGCAGCATGGCACATCGGGAGTGCATATTCGTTATGACAACTTCCGCGCCGTAGGTGTCAAGATGTTCCCAGCCTTGTTGGATATGACTCTTGTCACTAATGCAACCCGCCAGAAGAAGGAGGTCAATCTCGTTATCAAGATGAACGAGGTGAAGACCGACAGCAACTGGGAGTCGCGTTCCGAAGTTTCGAGCAAGTACAAGCAAGTATCGGCAGAAGACGTGCTGAATAAAATAATGAGTCTGTAAATGAAACGTATATTATTGATTATTCTGGCCTTGTCGTTTGTCTTGACTCCTTATGCGCAGAAGACTGCACAAAGAAAGAAGACTGCCACAACGGCAAGAACGGTAAGGACCCCAAAGAAAACCCCAAAAAAGAAACCTGTGAAAAGGCGCCAATCCAAGGCTCCCACACGGGCAGAGAAGAAAGCCGCCTATAGCAATGCTTCCATTCGAGGATTGCGGGGACAGCGTGCCAACATACAAAAGAAAATCAAGGAGCAGGAGAAAGCTCTCCGCCGCAATCAGGCCGACGTGAAGAAACGTCTGCAAGACCTCATGGTGCTTAATGGCGAAATCGACCAGCGACAGAAGAACATCGATGGTATACAGCAGGATATCCACCACATCGATGGCAATATCGGCTTGCTCAATGCTCAGCTCAAAACCCTTGAACAGCAGTTGCAGGACCGAAAGAACAAGTACATCCGTTCTATGCGCTATATGACCCGTCATCACTCCGTGCAAGACAAGCTCATGTTTATCTTCAGCGCCAAGAACCTTACGCAGATGTATCGCCGCCTGTCGTTCATACGTCAGTATTCTGCCTATCAGAAGGCACAGGGCGAGGCAGTAAAGGCCAAGCAGAAGCAGGTGACCGAGAAGCACAAGCAACTGCAGGTGGTGAAGGGACATAAGAACAACCTTTTATATAAAGGTCAGCAAGAGAAAACTGCGCTCGAAGGCAAGCAGACCGAGCAACAGCAAGTAGTGCAGGGATTGCAGAAGCAACAGAAAACCATTCAGGCTGTTATTGCTGATCAGCGCAAGAAGGATGCTGCTATCAATGCGCAGATTGACCGTCTGATAGCCATTGAGGTAGAGAAAGCGCGTGCCCGTGCGGCAGCTGAGGCTAAGCGTAAGGCTGAAGCTCAGGCGGCAGCACAGCGTAGGCGTGAGGAACTGGCTCGTCGTAAGGCACAGGCCGAGGCTGAGGCGCGTGAGAATGCCCGCCGTATAGAGGAGGCACGGCGCAAGGAACGTGAGGCCGAGTTGGCTCGTCAGCGTGCTGCAGAAGAGAATCGTAAGGCTCAGGAGTTGGCTCGTAAGGCCCAGGAGGAAGCTCGTCTGCAAGCCGAAAACAGTGCTAAGGCCAGAGCTCAGGATAAGGCACGTGCCCGTGCAGAGAAGGCTGCCCGTGAGGCTGCTGAACAAGCCAACCGACAGGCCAGAGCTGAACAGGCTGCTCGTGAGGCTGAGGCCGACAGACGAGCTGCAGAGTTGAAGGCAAAAACTGATGAGGCACGCAACCGCAAAGAGTTGGCAAGCGCCCGCCGGGGAGCCAATGATGCTGCTACTCTCAGTACGGTAGACCGTATGCTGAGTGGAGGTTTTGAGGCCAACCGTGGTCGCCTTCCTATGCCTATCTCAGGAACTTACAAGATTGTGAGTCATTTCGGACAATACAATGTACAGGGTCTTTCCGGCGTTACCCTCGACAATAAGGGTATCAACCTTTTGGGCAAACCCGGTTGCGTGGCTCGTAGCATCTACGATGGTGAGGTAAGTGCCGTCTTTGGTTATGGAGGTATGTGGAATGTCCTTGTTCGCCATGGTGCCTATATCTCTGTATATTGTAACCTCAAGTCGGTGAGTGTTCATAAGGGCCAGAAGGTAAGTACCCGTCAGGCTTTAGGTGCCGTGGGTGCCGACAATATCCTGCAGTTCCAGTTGCGAAAGGAAACAGCCAAGCTTAATCCCGAGTCATGGCTTGCCCGTTAATGTAAACTTCTCTAACTTCCGTACATGCGAAAGTTAGATTAAAATATTCTTTGAAGGAGAGGTAGTACTTACTTGCCCAAGTGAGCACTACCTCTTTTTTGTATTGCATCAATAATATGGTGAATTTCCTTGAAATCGTGCAAACGATTGCTCATGGAATAAGCATTTTTTTCCTGATAAACTAAGTGGTCTATCAAAACTTATTTCTATTTTTGCCAACGTTTGAACTAATAACTTATCAACTTAACATATTATTTTATGCAAAAATTTTCTACGATGCTTTGTACTTTGGCAATGCTTTTCGGCATGATGATGGCTCCGGGAAATGCTCTCGCTGCTGTTACTGCCGATGACTATACGCCAACGGTTACTGAAGATGAGGTCTCTGTGTTCTTGGAGACAAGTTATGACAATGCCAAGATTTGGGCCTGGAATGACAAGGTAAAACAGTTTACTACTGCTGCTTGGCCTGGAGATGCCATGACCTTGATGGGAACTAAAGATGGCAAGAATGTCTTTAAATGGACATATACAGCTGGTACTGAAATTCCTACTGGTGTGATTTTTACTCATGATGGTGAGCAGAAACTGAATGGCGGTGATCAGGAATACGTTAACCACGGCTACTATGTAGAAGGTAAATATGAAAAGACAATTACCCCTGGCCCTGAAGGCAAGGTAATGGTCTTCTTCGATAATTCCACAGCCAACCTCGCAGATGTATATTGCTATATCTACGACGGTACAAAGGCGGCTCAGGAATGGCCTGGATTGAAGATGAGTCTTGACAACGAGACTGAGTACAATGGCAAGAAGGGCTATTATACAGTAGAAGTCCCTGCTGCTTTTGTCACAGGCGATTTCGTAATCAACAACGGACAGAATGGCTCTGTTCTCACAGGCGAGACGGTTTACGTAAACGGACAGGCTTCGTCTATCGAAAACACCGTTCTTCAGGAGGTGCAGAAGGCAGAGGACAATGCTTGGTACACCTTGACAGGTATGCGTATCGGCAAGCCTGCTCAGCCAGGTCTCTATATTCACAATGGTAAGAAAGTAATCATCAGAAAATAATAGCAGATTATGAAAAAGACAATCAATTATGGTCTCCTGATGTTGGTGATGCTGTTCAGCATGGCATCCAACATCTTTGCAGACAACAAATACGGTCTTAAAGACAATATTCAGGATGGTGTCATCCTTCATTGTTTCGACTGGACATTGGCAGATATCCAGGAAGAAATTCCTAATATCGCCAAGGCAGGTTTTACTGCCGTTCAGACATCTCCTGTTCATGAGAGAGCAGGTAAAGGATCCGTCTGGTATGATGTTTATCGTCCATACGATTTTAAAATAGGTAATGGACTTGGTACTGAAGCTGACCTGAAGGCTCTCTGTGCTAAGGCTCATGAGTATGGTGTTAAGGTGATTGTGGATGTTGTTGCCAACCATACCGACCATCCTAACGTGGCTGAACGCTTGAAGGACGAGAGTCTTTATCATGAACGATTTGGTGTGGGTAACTGGCACGACCGTCATCAGGTGACATTTGGCATGATTGGTATGTGGGACCTCGATACCAACAATCCTACTGTGCAAGCCATCATCAAACAATACATCCAGGATTTGAAGGCCTGTGGTGTGGATGGTATCCGTTGGGATGCTATCAAGCACATTGGTTTGCCTTCTGAGGGTGACTCTTTTATGCAGAATGTGGTGGATCAGGAGATGTACAACTATGGTGAGATCCTTGACAGTACAGGTGGTGATGATAATGTCCTTTTCCCTGAGTATCAGACCTACATGAGCATTACTGATAATGGTTATGGTAACGGCTTTGCCAATTCCTTTGCCGGTGGTTCTATCAACGAGTCTGTAGGTAATTTCAATCAGAGAAAGGCAAAGACAGAAAAGTTGGTTTATTGGGGTGAAAGCCATGATACTTATGCCAACGATGGTGGCGAATCAAAGGAAAAGAGCCAGAATGTTATCGACCGTGCGTATGCTGTTGTTGCAGGTAACAATGGAGCTACCGCTCTTTATTTCTCCCGTCCTGCTCAGAAGGCAAAGAATGATATCAAATTTGGTGATAAGGGAAGCGTTCACTTCAAAGATGCTGAAGTAGCTCAGGTAAACCACATGCACAATGTTTGTGCTGGCGAGCCAAACTATTATGTAAAAGGTAATGGCGTTTGTGCTCAGGTTCGTAAGAGTGGCGCTATTATCGTATTGGGAAGTGGTTCTGACCGTGACGTGACTGTAGCCAATGGCGCTGGCGACGGCAAGTGGCTCAAGTCTGGTACTTATAAGGATATGGTAGGCGGTGGTGCTTTCACCGTCAATGCTTCTACAATCTCTGGTCATGTTGGCGAGTCAGGTATTGCTGTCATCTATAATGCTGGTCCTATTGTGCTGACTCCTGAGGTTGTTTTCAATCCAGCTGATGGTACAGCCTTCTCTGATGAGTCTCTCACTGTGACTGCTACTCCTTTGAATGCTGTTTCTGCCTGGATTCAGGTGAATGATGGTGCTAAGCAGACTTTTACTGCTGCCAAGCAGTTTACTGTAGGTGCTGATGTTGCCTATGGTAAGAATGTCACTATCACTTGGGGTGCAACCGACAAGGAAGGCAAGACAGAAACAGGTTCGGTCACTTACAAGAAGGTGAAGGCTTACGTTCCTGAATTGGGCAAGGCTGATGAAATCTCCTGTTTCTTGGAGACATCTAATGCGGCAGCAGCCGTATATGTATGGAATGACAAGGTTAGTCCTGTAATTCAGCATGCTGGTGCATGGAATGAGGCTATCAATAAAAAGTTGCCTCTTGTAGGTAAGAGTGTTTCTGGAAAGAATGTCTTCAAGTGGACTTATGATGGCACCGAGACAACTGCTCCTACTCAAATCATTTTCTTGGATGGTAATGGAAATAAGATAACTGCTGACGTGGAGTTTGTCAACCACGGCTACTATGTTGACGGAACATACAGCACTACTGTGACCAAGGTGCATGAAGATGAGATCGTTGATCCAGAGTATGTTTACTTCGATAATGCTTCCAACTGGGAGAATGTTTATTGCTACTTCTATAATGGTAAAACATCTTCTTCTGTATGGCCAGGTGTAAAGATGACTTACGATGCTTCTGCTTCTCATAATGGTAAGACAGGATGGTATAAGGCAACGATTCCTACAGCATACCTCAATGCTAAGTTCTTTATCAACGATGGTACTCCTGGTACTGCTATCAATGGCGCAAATGCTTCTGCTGAAAAGGTAGTAAACGAAGGTGCTGTAGTGGCACCAACTCCAACTCCAGAACCAGAGCCAACTCCAACTCCTGAGCCTGAGCCAACTCCAACTCCAGAACCAGAACCAACTCCAACACCAGAACCAGAGCCAACTCCAACACCTACCCCTGATCCACAGAATCTGGATGCTCAGTATCAGACCAATCCAAATGGTGCAGGTGTTAAGAAAACCATTACTGTAGATGGTGATATCAGCGATTGGGATGAGAGTATGATTATAGCACAGGGTGCTGCCAATGACGACCCACGTGTATATATGGATGCTTCTATGCACGAGATTCCTGTCGATCTCTATGCGCTTTATGGTTGCTATGACGATAATAACCTCTATTTGATGTGGGAGATGACCAACGTTCAAGATGTGGTAGCTCCAGAAGCTGATTACCCACTCAGTAATAATGGTGTCCTGTTCCCTAATTACAATATGCCATTCTTTATCGGCATCAACACCAACAATGCCTCTACAAGAATAGGCAATCATTGTAAGACTACAGCAGGTGGAACTCTATGGGATAGTGGCATTACTTGCGAAAGCCCAGTCAACAAGGTGGTGGTTTTCTCAACCAACAATACCAATGGTCCATTCATTTATGGTGGAAGCAGCGCTGGACTGAATGCTTTGGAAGAGGTTGCCTATAAAGAGACAGGTGTTGTTGTGAAGTATGGTATGGGTATTCTCAGCAAGACGATAAAGGGTATCAAAGAATGTTATGGAGAGTCACAGAATCGTCTTGTCGGTGATATGACAAGGGGTACATCTACTTATGTCGATTTCAATACCTTAGGACACGAGTCTTCCAAATACGATTTCCATTATGAAATCTCGATTCCTTTAGCTAAGCTTGGTGTTACAGCTGCCGATGTGGCAAGCAAGGGATTGGGTGTGATGTTAGTAGCTACCTTTGGTACAAGTGGTATGGACAGTCTGCCTTACGACACAAGTATGAGCGACAATGCCAATCAGCTTTATTCAAAGGATCCTTCTACTACACACGAGAAGGAAGATGCCGACAATATCACCGTTCCTTTCGCTTATATTGGTAAGTCCTTGTAATGTCATATATATTAAGGTATAATAGATGAATAGAGTAGAGCTCTTAGATGGCAGCGCCATCTAAGAGCTCTTTGTATTTGGCGATAGCATCAGCTATTTCGCTGATTTTGATAAACTCGTCTGCAGAATGGGAGCGGGAGGATTCGCCCGGACCTAACTTGAACGAAGGGAAGTGCATCAGCGCCTGGTCGCTAAGGGTAGGACTACCGAAAGGTTTCATTCCCATGGCTACACATTTCTTAATAAGAGGATGCTCAGGATCAATACGGGATGATTTTAGACGGAAACTGTGAGCCTTGCACTCACTCTTGATGTGCTGGCAGATAAAGTGATAGACTTCCTCATTGTCATAAAATTCATTGGTGCGGATATCTACCAGCATCGTACACTTGTCGGGAATCACATTGTGCTGGGTTCCTGCGTTGACTACGGTAAGTGTCATCTTGGTAGGACCTAAGAAAGGACTCACCTTCTCAAACTTGTAATCACGAATCCAGCGCATGTCATCCAGTGCCTCATAGATAGCGTTTACTCCTTCGTTTCGGGCTGCATGTCCGCTTTTTCCGTGCGCTATCACGTCTAATACCATCAGTCCCTTCTCTGCCACGGCAGGCTGCATGCCCGTAGGCTCACCCACAATAGCCAGGTCGATTTTTGGCAAGAGAGGCAAGGCTCGGCTGATGCCGTCTTTGCCAGACACTTCCTCTTCGGCCGATGCTAAATAGATAAGGTTGTAGTTCTGTGTTTTCTCTGTCAGCATCCGGAAAGTCTGCAGTAGTGAGCACAGACCGCCTCCACAGTCGTTGCTGCCCAGACCATAAAGCGTGTCGCCCTCTATTGTAGGAGCAAAGGGATCGCGCCTCCATGAATCGACAGGCTTCACGGTGTCTATATGGGCATTGAGTAGCAAAGTGGGCTTCTGTTCGTCGAAGTGTGGGTCAATCACCCATACATTGTTGGCTTCACGATGTGGCGTGAAACCATAGTTGCGAAGGGCTTTCTCCATGATGTCGGCGGCATCCTTCTCGTTGCGACTTGTCGAAGGGGTAGCAATCAGCTGGCTGAGCAACCCGATGGCATCTCTTACATATTCCTCTTGTGTCATCATATCTGTCTCTCTTAGTCTTATTTGTGATGCAAAGTTAAGCTAAAACGGGATAAGGACAAAATAAAATTCCGATTTATTTTGTTTTCTTAATGTTTTCTATTATCTTTGCATCCAATAATTAAACATTATGCTTATGCAAGTCAAAAGTCATCTTTCGGTACTGATTCACGATTTGGCCAATAAATACGGCGATAAAACTGCACTTACGTTCAAGAAGTTTGGCAGCGACAAGTGGCAGTCTGTGTCATGGAATCAGTTTTCGCTGAGAGTGAAACAGGTGAGCAATGCTTTGCTGAACATCGGTGCAAAGCCGCATGACAAGATTGCTGTTTTCTCCCAGAATTGCGTGCATTATCTCTATACCGACTTTGGTGCTTATGGCATCAAGGTGTGCTCGATTCCCTTTTATGCTACCAGCAGCGAGCAGCAGATACAATATATGATTAACGACGGACAGGTGCGCTTCCTCTTTGTAGGCGAGCAGGATCAGTACGACAAGGCACATCGTGTCTTTGCTCTCTGTCCTTCGTTGGAGCGTATCATCATCTTCGACTCCAGCGTGCGCATCAGTACTCACGACCCGGCTGCCCTTTACTTCAAGGACTTCATCAAGTTGGGCGAGAACCTGCCTCGACAGACTGAGGTGGAGGCTTTGTATCAGTCGGCAAGCATGGATGATATGGCTAACATCCTTTATACCAGTGGTACTACCGGTGACAGCAAGGGAGTCATGCTGACCTATGGACAGTATGATGCAGCCCTGAGAGCCAACGACGAGGTAGTGCCTGTTTCCGAGAAAGACCGTGTCATCAATTTCCTGCCATTTACCCATATCTTTGAGCGTGGATGGGCTTACCTCTGTTTGAGCGAGGGAGCACAGTTGTTTATCAACACTTATCCGCACGAGATTCAGGAGAGCATGCGCCAGGTACATCCTTCCTGTATGTGCAGCGTGCCCCGCTTTTGGGAGAAGGTGTATATTGCCGTAAAGGCCAAGATGGATGAGGCTGGTTCTGTACAGAAGAAACTTTTCTATCATGCTCTTGCTGTAGGTCGCAAGCGCAATATAGAGTATATTGCCAATGGCAAGCATCCTCCTTTGACACTCGAGTTGGAATATAAGATTATCAACAAGACCATCCTGAGCATGGTGCGTAAGCAGTTGGGCTTGGAACATCCTAATATATTCCCCACAGCAGGTGCCTATGTGAGTCCGGAAGTCGAGGAGTTTATTCTCTCTGTCGGTATCGGCATGGTCGTAGGCTATGGCTTGACCGAGAGTCTTGCCACGGTATCGTGCGTGCATCTCGACAAGAAGTTTACCATCGGTTCTGTTGGTCGCCCTATCTCCAGCATCCAGATCAAGATAGGCGAGGACAACGAGATATTGCTCAAGGGTCCAACCATTACAAAGGGGTATTATCATCGCGACACCACCAATGCCAAGGTGTTCGATGAGGAAGGTTTCTTCCATACTGGCGATGCTGGATATATGAAGGATGGCGAGCTGTTCCTCACCGAGCGCATCAAGGATTTGTTCAAGACATCTAATGGCAAGTATATCGCTCCCCAGCAGGTGGAGTCGCTGTTGCTTGTTGACAAGTTTATCGACCAGGTGGCTGTCATTGCTGACCAGCGCAAGTTTGTGTCTGCGCTCATCGTACCGGAGTTCCGACTTGTTGAGGACTGGGCACGCGAGCATCATATCGCCTTTAGCAGTCGTGAGGATCTTTGTGCCAACGAACAGGTGAAGAAGATGCTGCAGGAGCGCATCAATACCTTGCAACAACAGTTGGCCTATTACGAGCAGATCAAGCGTATCACACTCTTGCCTCATCACTTCTCTATGGAGTCGGGCGAGTTGACCAATACGCTGAAGATCCGCCGCCCTATTATCAATAAGAACTATCAGGCAGAGATTGACAAAATGTATGAGGAGTAATATGCAGCATAAGGCTATTGGCTAAAAACTCCTTTGAGACTGAAGAAAGAAGCGGTAACGGATTTAACTGCTATAACTTCAATAATTTATAATAAATTAATGATAACAGCTGACCAATTGAAGGATGTGATGGAGCGCGCTGACGCCCTGCATCGCTATCTCAATATAGACCAGAAACAGGTGGAGTTCGAGGAAGAACAACTCCGCACACAGGCTCCCGATTTCTGGGAGGACCCAAAGTATGCCCAGGAACAGATGAAGAAAGTGAAGGGTATACAGAAGTGGATAGACGGCTACAAGACCGTGCGCCAGTATGCAGACGAGCTGCAGTTGGCTTTCGACTTCTACAAAGACGAAATGGTGACCGAGGAAGAGGTAGACGCCGACTACGATAAGGCCATCAAGGCCATAGAGGACTTGGAGTTGAAGAACATGCTGCGCCAGAAGGAAGACCCGATGGACTGTGTGCTGAAGATCAACTCAGGTGCCGGTGGTACCGAGAGCCAGGATTGGGCTTCCATGCTGATGCGTATGTATATGCGCTGGGCTGAGGCTCATGGCTACAAAGTGACCATTACCGATATGCAGGAAGGCGATGAGGCAGGTATCAAGAGCGTTACCATGACGATAGAAGGCAACGAGTATGCCTATGGTTATCTGAAGAGCGAGAATGGTGTGCATCGTCTGGTGCGTGTGTCGCCTTTCAATGCTCAGGGCAAGCGTATGACCAGTTTCGCAAGTGTCTTCGTTACGCCGTTGGTCGACGAGACTATTGAAGTATATGTAGACCCAGCCAAGTTGTCGTGGGATACCTTCCGCTCCAGTGGTGCCGGAGGTCAGAATGTCAACAAGGTGGAGTCGGGTGTGCGTCTGCGTTATTGGTATACTGATCCCGACACGGGTGAGGAAGAGGAAATCCTCATCGAGAATACCGAGACGCGCGACCAGCCTAAGAACCGTGCCAAGGCATTGCTTCTCTTGAAAAGTCAACTCTACGACCGCGCCATGAAGAAGCGCCTTGAGGCGAAGGCGAAGATAGAGGCAGGCAAGAAGAAGATAGAGTGGGGAAGCCAGATTCGCAGTTATGTGTTCGATGACCGTCGTGTCAAAGACCATCGCACCAACTATCAGACATCCGATGTCGATGGCGTGATGGATGGCAAGATAGACGGATTCATCAAGGCTTACCTGATGGAGTTCCCCTCTGAGAATGAAGAATAGTAATAACCTAATAATATAGAACGACTATGAGTAGTAATAAAGAATTAAGAAAGTCAAAGCATGCAGCTTACGAGAAGAAGCAGGCTGAAAAGGGTGAGAGAATCATCAAGTGGATATTTTTCGTGCTGATAGCATTGGCCATTTGTTTTGCCATCTATTCGGCTACTATCGTGTAACGGATCATATCCTGACATAACAGAAATAAAAAATGAGTGGACTGGAAATAGAGAGAAAGTTCCTTGTCAAGAAAGGCGACGCATACAAGAGCGCCGCCTTTTCTGATAGTCATATTCAGCAGGGCTATATCCCTGCGCAGGGAGCTACGGTGAGAGTGCGCACACGCGACGACAAGGCTTACCTTACCATCAAGGGTAAGTCGGTGAATGGTGGCATGACGCGTTATGAGTTTGAAAAAGAAATCACGCTCGACGAGGCACAGCATCTGCTGCAGTTGTGCCAGGGTGGCGTCATCGACAAGCGCCGCTATCTGGTAAAGAGTGGCAATCATGTCTTTGAGGTCGACGAGTTTTATGGCGACAACCAGGGACTGGTCATGGCAGAGGTGGAACTGGGCAGTGAGGATGAGGCCTACGAGAAGCCCGACTTCATAGGTCGTGAGGTGACGGGCGACAAACGTTTTTACAATTCTCATTTGCTTGTCAATCCCTTCTGCAAGTGGCGTGACAGTCTGCCGGAAGAATAGTTTTTTACTGATTAAGTAATCTTGCTCTATTCGTATCAAGTTGCCTTTTTGCAGTCAATTTGCATTTTTACTTTCAATTTATACGTTTATATGCAAAATATTTTATAATTTTGCAGTCGTATTATAGAGAAAGGATAAAAATGACAGAATTAGATAGAGGTAGTTTTGGTAGCAAGATAGGATTGATTCTTGCTACTGCAGGTGGTGCTGTAGGTTTAGGCAATGTATGGCGCTTTCCTTATATGGCAGGCCAGGAAGGTGGTGCTGCCTTCATCTTGGTTTATATAGGTTGTGTGCTCTTTTTGGGCATTCCCTGTATGATTTCCGAGTTTATCATAGGCCGTCATGGTGCTTCGAATACAGCCCGTGCCTATACCAAGCTGTCGAAAGGAAAGGCCTGGAAGTGGGTGGGCTACTTGGAGGTGCTTACCGGTTTCCTTATTACGGGCTATTATGCCGTCGTGTCGGGCTGGTGCCTACAGTATGTGTATGCCAGCATCATGGGCGAGCTGCATGGCGACCCAACCTTTGTGGCAGAGTACTTCAAGGAGTTCTCTGCCGATCCTATACGGCCTGTCATGTGGACGGTAGTCATCTTTCTGATTTGTCATTTTGTGATTATCCATGGTGTTCGTGGAGGTATTGAGAAGGCGTCAAAGATCATGATGCCCGTCTTGTTCATCCTCCTGCTTATCATCGTGGTGGCAGCCTGCCTGTTGCCTAATGCCGGAAAGGGCGTTGAGTTCTTGCTGAAGCCCGACTTCTCCAAGGTGGACAACGGCGTTTTCTTGGGTGCCTTGGGACAGTCGTTCTATTCGCTCAGCATCGGTATGGGTTGTATCTGTACCTATGCTTCCTATTTCAGCCGACAGACCAATCTGTTCAAGACAGCTCTGCAGATATCGGTCATCGACTTCATGGTGGCGATACTTGCCGGACTGATGATCTTCCCTGCGGCTTTCTCTGTGGGAGTTTCGCCCGACAGTGGCCCGTCGCTCATCTTCATCACCCTGCCCAATGTGTTTAATGAGGCTTTTGCCGCAGTACCTGTCTTGGGCTGGACTATCTCGCTGTTGTTTTATGTTCTTTTGTCCTTGGCGGCTCTTACATCGCTCATGTCACTCCATGAGGTCAACACCTCTTTCTTCTATGAGGAGCTGAAGATAGGCCGCAAGAGTGGTGCTTTGATTGTCACCGTGTCTTGTGCGGTGATAGGTGCTTTCTGCTCGCTGTCTTTAGGGGCTACAGATGCGCTCACGTTTGCCGGCAAGTCGTTGTTCGACTGGTTCGACTTTGTCACGGGGCAGGTGTTCCTGCCTGTAGCAGGCTTCCTTACCTGTCTGTTCGTAGGCTGGTATGTGCCCAAGAAGCTGGTCAGGGACGAGTTTACCAACTGGGGAACATTGAAGGGAAATCTCTTCTTCGTCTATCTGTTCTTGGTGCGTTTCGTGTGCCCAGTACTCATCCTTTTGGTATTCCTCAATCAGTTGGGACTTCTCGAAGGCATTCTGTAAGGGGGTAAATCAATCATATCAACCTATAAAAAAAGAAAAAATGGAAAACAGCAGAGGCAGCTTTGGCAGCAAGTTGGGCGTGATCCTTGCTACGGCAGGATCGGCAGTGGGCTTGGGCAATATATGGCGCTTTCCCTATATGACAGGGCAGAATGGTGGCGCAGCCTTCATTCTTATCTATCTGGTGTGTATCTTTATGTTGGGCATTCCCGGCATGGTGGCTGAGTTTATCATCGGTCGTCATTCTGCTGCCAATGCTGCGCGGTCGTACAAGAATCTTTCCAACGGCAAGCCCTGGGGCGTTGTCGGCTACATGGGTGTCTTTACTTCAATGATTATCCTGGGCTTCTATGCGGTGGTGGCTGGCTGGTGCCTACAGTATCTCTATGCCAGCATCATGGCCGAGGTGCAGGGCGATGCCAATTTCGTAAAGGAGTACTTTGCCTCTTTCTCTTCGGATGCGGTGCGGCCCACTTTGTGGACCATCGCCTTCATCCTGCTGACTCATGTGGTCGTGGTCAAGGGTGTACGCAATGGTATAGAGCGTGCTTCCAAGATACTGATGCCACTGCTCTTTGTGCTGTTGGTGGTGCTGGTAGTTGCTTCCTGCTCTTTGCAGGGAGCCTGGAAGGGTGTGGAGTTCTTGCTGAAGCCCGATTTCTCTAAGGTAGACCCGAATGTGATGATAGAGGCTTTGGGACAGGCTTTCTTCTCGCTGAGTCTTGGCACGGCCTGCCTTTGTACCTATGCCTCCTACTTCAGCCGTCAGACCAATCTTCTCAAGACTGCCACACAGATAGCTTTCCTCGATACACTGATAGCCATCCTGGCAGGACTGATGATTTTTCCTGCAGCCTTCTCCGTGGGCGTGCAGCCCGACAGCGGTCCGTCGCTTATCTTCATCACTCTGCCCAATGTGTTCAATGAGGCTTTTGCTTCTATGCCTGTGGTGGGTTATGTCATCTCGGTGCTTTTCTATGCCCTGCTTGTGTTGGCGGCGCTTACCTCTACCATCTCCATGCACGAGATAGGTACGGCTTTCTTCTATGAGGAGATGCATATCTCCCGCCGTGGTGGAGCCTGGATAGAGACGGTGGCTTGTTGTGTGATAGGTATCTTCTGTGCCTTGTCTTGTGGTGCGGTTCCCGAACTCACCTTCTTTGGCAAGTCGTTTCTCAACTGTTGCGACAATTTTACGGCACAATGGCTCATGCCGATGGCTTCTTTCTTCACCTGTATCTTTGTGGGATGGTATATTCCTAAGAAGGTAGTGCATGACGAGTTTACCAATTGGTCAACCCTTCGTGGCAGGTTCTTTGGCGTTTATCTTTTCATGGTTCGTTTCGTCTGCCCTCTTTGCATCCTCATTATTTTCCTGCATCAGTTGGGCGTACTTTAACGCTTCGTCTGTCATTCGTCAATCTTCGCATTTTACGTGAACCAAATCCGCATCTTATTCGTACGACACGTAAGGTTCCAGACGTTCTATCTGTGCAGGAGGAAAGGTCTTGAGGAGCGATAATTGGTGCAGACTCTTAATGGGGCCATGCAGTCGGCGATAGTCGCAGATATCGCGTGCTTGGTAGAAGTTGAGATAGGGATGTCGGCGAAGCTGACTCATCGAGAGCTTGTTGATCTTCAGTTTCGTTATCTTCTCTTTCTCTACTTGCATGAATGACAGCGCCTCTTCAGGGAAACCTTCTATCTCCATCAGTTGGTTGGCATTGACGTATCCACCCAAGCGCTCCCGGTATCTCACGATGGCACGTGAGTATGCGCTTCCGATACCTGGAATCTTCTTCAGTTCGGTGGTGTCGGCAGAGTTCAGGCTGACATGCTCGCCAGCTTTCAACTTCTGTGGATAACTGTAAATCTTCTTTTCGGTCTTCTCGCCAGTGGCTTGGCCTTTCTCCGTTTTCCCTTCTTCTCTCGCTTGTCGGTTGTAAGCGTAGTCTTTTTGCTGTCCGTAGTAGTCGGATGCCGGTCGGTAGTCTTCACCTATTATTATATAGGGGCGTAAAGTCTCGTATTGTTTCTTGGTGAGACCATAAAGACGGGCAAAGTCTTCGGGTCGTCTGTAGATACCACCCTTGGCACGGTAACGGTAGATGTTTCTCACCTGCCATTCCTGCAACCCCAGCCTGAGCAGGTCGGTGCTGTCGGCTGTATTGGGATCGAAGGCGAAAACTTCGTGTATCTCTTCGTCTACCTTATAATATAAAGGATGTTCCTTGTCTACGCGTTCCGGGTGCTGGGTGAGGGTAGAGTCGGCAACTCCCTGTCGGGAACCGTCGTCCTCGCCTCCGATGAAGATAATAAGTGAGCAAATGATAGCTATTATCATCAATATGACGATAATTGCGTTTCGATCGTTGCGTTGAAGATAAAATATACTTCTCATAAAAGTCGGGATTAGGCGACTCGAACGCCCGACCCCTACGTCCCGAACGTAGTGCGCTACCAACTGCGCTAAATCCCGATAGGTTTATTCTAAAACCTCATGCAAAGGTAAGAAAATAGGATGAAAAGTCCAAGTAATATGTCTTTTTTTTGCTTTTTTGAAAGAAAGTTGCTGAAATATTTGCAAGAACCAAAATAAAATGTTACCTTTGCACCCGCAAATAAGGCTTCTCGCCTTGTGAGGCATAAATTATAATGGTGCCATAGCTCAGTTGGTAGAGCAAAGGACTGAAAATCCTTGTGTCCCCGGTTCGATTCCTGGTGGTACCACACAAAAGGCTGACTTTCTTACGAGAGTCAGCTTTTTTGTTTCTCATCAAGTAAAGTGCTCAAAAGATTTCTTACGCTCCTTTTGTTGTTCTTCTGGCTCACCCGATATATCTAGGGGGAATTTTTTTTTATTCTATAGAAAATTTATAC